>Ga0123356_10002604_pt1 | contig 19222 bp, 12 predicted proteins | sample TergutEmb28metaG_2_FD_92546 | JGI IMG/M metagenome (GOLD analysis project Ga0123356, IMG submission 92546) | Embiratermes neotenicus P3 segment gut microbial communities from Petit-Saut dam, French Guiana - Emb289 P3 | ecosystem: Host-associated > Arthropoda: Insects > Digestive system > Gut ...
GAATAAACAAATAGGTATAATAAAAATAAATAAAATAAAATAAATATTTCTATTCATAAAACACCTAAATTTCGTGATGGTTCGTGTGCATACCGAAGGTATGATTCGTGGTAAAAAATCCTCATTAAAAATCTGCCTGTCCTACAGCTCTCGGAAATGGAATCACATCCCTAATATTTGCCATACCGCTGACATACTGTATTAACCGTTCCAAACCAAGACCAAATCCTGAATGCGGAACTGTTCCGTACCTGCGAAGGTCCAGATACCATGAATAATCCTCAGGGTTTAGTCCCATTTCGTTCATACGGTTTATAAGTTTTTCCAAATTGTCTTCGCGCTGAGAGCCGCCGATAATTTCACCTAACCGGGGAACAAGAACATCCATAGCGCGTACAGTTTTGCCGTCATCATTTAATTTCATGTAAAACGCTTTTATTTCTTTTGGATAATCAGTAACAATTACAGGACCTTTAGCGACTTTTTCTGTTAAAAACTTTTCATGCTCGCTTTGTAAATCACAACCCCAATATGGTTTAAATTCAAAAAGATCACTACTGGAAACAACAGCTTTTTCCAGTTCTTTTACAGCTTCTGTATATGTGATATAAGTGAATTTTGCGTTAGCTACATTTTGCAAATTATCGATTATTCCTTTTTCTACATAGGTATCAAAAAATTTTAATTCGTCTTGACATTCGTTTAACGCAGCGTTAAAAACATATTTTAGGAAATCTTCGGCTAGAGTCATATTATCATTAAGGTCCGCAAACGCGATTTCCGGTTCTATCATCCAAAACTCCGCGAGATGACGACTTGTATTGGAATTTTCAGCTCTGAATGTTGGACCAAATGTATAAACACGAGAAATAGCTGTCGCGTAGGTTTCCGCTTCAAGTTGACCTGATACAGTTAGAAAGGTTTTTTTTCCAAAAAAATCATTTGTATAATCGATACATGTGGCGGCGCTTTTTTTTATTTCCTTAATTGGATCAAGTGTAGTTACCTGAAACATCGACCCCGCTCCTTCGCAATCCCCAGCTGTAATAATAGGTGTGTGTAAATAATGGAAATCATTTTCCTGAAAATAACAGTGAATCGCGAAAGATAAACGGCTTCTAAGCCGGGAAACCGCTCCAAACATATTAGTCCGCGGACGCAGATGAGCAATTTCTCGCAGGAATTCCAGTGTATGCCGTTTTTTTTGAAGTGGATATGCCTGAATATCTTCTGTTGTTTCGCCGGGAGCTTCACCAAAAATAATAATTGAATTCGCCGCAACTTCCACAGCCTGCCCGCTTGCCGGAGATGGGACAAGTTTTCCGTTTATTTTTACAGAAGCGCCGGTGTTTACCATTGTTAAAGCGGCTTCTACCTGTTTATCAAGGTTAGCGCTTCTGTCAAAAGTACATTGTATTCCCGCGAAACAGGAGCCATCATATACTTCTACAAAAATAAGATTTTTCATATCTCTTTTTGTTCTTACCCAACCGCGAATTGTTACATCCTGAGATAACGCTTTTTCCTGTAAAATATATTTAATTAATTTTGGAAGCATGGAGTGATTATATAATTAGTTATAAAAAGTAGCTAGTAGACAAACCGCTTTCCAAAGTACCTTGACACTTCAGCTATGAAATGCAAATATTTTTTATGGAAGTTTATAAATTTAACGAAGGCTTGTCCTACGATGATGTTCTTTTGTTGCCGGGTTATTCCGATATACTGCCGCGAGAATGTGACGTAAAAACTGTTTTATGCGGTGAAATCAAATTAAACGTACCGATAATTTCCGCCGCGATGGATACCGTTACCGAAGAAAAACTCGCGATAAAAATCGCGTTGGAAGGCGGAGCAGGAGTTATTCACAGGAATTTAAACCCCGAAGAGCAATCTCGCCAGGTTTCAAATGTAAAACGTTATCTTAACTGGATAATCGAATCTCCCATAACTGTTCCACATGACGCTCATGTACGTGATGTAAGAGTATTAGTCGATACTTTTGGAGTTTCCGGGCTTCCTGTTGTTGACGGCAATGGAGTATTAAAAGGTATAATTACAAACCGCGATTTACGTTTTTGCCGCGATGATTCTCTTCCTGTTACCAAAGTGATGTCAAGTGATTTAATTGTCGTAACTGGTGAACCAAGTGTCGAAAAAGCCCGCGAAAAATTTAATGAACACAAGATCGAAAAACTTCCTGTTGTAGATAAAGACGGCAAACTTACAGGTCTTATTACTGTAACTGATATGGAAAAAAATAAAAAATTCCCTAACGCCGCTGTTGATAAAAATGGAAGACTTATAGTAGGAGCCGCGATTTCTCCGCAGGATTATACAACACGCTTGCCATTGTTAAAAAAAGCTAAAGTTGATTTTGTTGTTCTTGATACCGCGCATGGCGATTCAAAAAATGTGATGGACGCTATTCGTCAAATAAAAAAAGATTACAATATACCCGTTATCGGCGGAAATGTCGCGACAAAAGAAGGAACAAGGAATTTAATCGAAGCCGGAGCAGACGCTGTTAAAGTAGGAATTGGACCGGGATCAATTTGCACAACAAGAGTTGTCGCGGGGATAGGTGTTCCGCAGTTTACCGCTGTTTTGGAATGCGCCGAAGAAGCGCGAAAAGCAAATATACCTGTGATCGCGGACGGAGGAGTAAAGTTCTCCGGCGATATTACAAAAGCAATCGGCGCGGGCGCGAGTGTTGTAATGATTGGCAACTTGTTCGCCGGATTAAAGGAATCACCCGGGAATGAAATTATTTATGACGGTCGAATCTACAAAGAATACCGAGGCATGGGCAGCATGGGCGCTATTTCTGACGGCGCGGGCGACCGTTATCAGATAGGCAAGGATGAAGCGCCGGTGCCTGAAGGCATCGAAGGAAGAGTTCCCTACAAAGGTGAGCTTCGTTTTTTCTTAAATCAGCTTGTCGCAGGATTGCGTAAAGGCATGGGTTATTGCGGCTGTAAAAATATAACCGAGCTTAATAATTACCGCAAGTTTGTAAAAATTACATCGGCAGGCCTTAGAGAAAGCCACCCGCATGATGTGCAGATAACGCAAGAAGCCCCAAATTATTCCAGATTGTAGAATTAATAGGAGAAGAGTTCTCGCAAAGGCGCAAAGAAAACCTAAGTAGTCCTCTGCGTCTTGGCGTCTTGGCGTGATAAAAACTGAGATAATTTTTTATGAAGAATTTAGATTTATTAAATGATTGGTATAAAAAAGTTTGTGTACCCGGTTTTATCGAATATGATCCTGTACAATTTTTACATCGTTACAAAAAACGGCAAGATATCGAAATTGCCGCGTTTTTATCCGCCACGATTGCATGGGGAAGGCGCGATTTAATTCTTCGTTCAGCGGAAAAAATGTACGCGTTAATGGGAAAAAGCCCATATGACTTTATAATATCCGGTGAATATAAAAAACTAAAAAGTAAACGTCCATGTAAATGTATCCACCGCACTTTTTTTGAAAATGATTTAAAATATTTTTGCCGTGGTTTAGAACATGTTTTTACAAAATATAAAAATATCGAAAACCTTTTTGCCTTATCTCCTGACAATATATGGAATGGTATAAATCTTTTTCGTAATGAAATGGCAAAAGTTAATAAAAATGTTTTTTCAAAACACATTTCTAACCCCGGTACAGAGGAAAAAAACGGCTCCGCGTGTAAAAGAATAAACTTGGCTCTTCGCTGGCTTGTCCGCCTGGCACCTGTAGATTTAGGTTTATGGAAAAAAATTAAACCATCTGCACTTTACATTCCGCTTGATGTCCATGTTTCACGTACCGCGAGAAAACTTGGGTTACTGGAACGTACTTCCAATGATAAAAAAGCGGTTATCGAACTTACGGATAAATTAAGAGAATTTGACAGCCAAGATCCTGTTAAGTATGATTTCGCGTTATTCGGCATTGGTGTACAAAAAAATTAAACTTACTTTTCTCCGCAAAGCTCTTTAAGTATTTGTAATTCACTTAATAATTTGCTGCGAGGCAGTTTTTGAAAACGCGCTGGTATCATTTCTTTTGAGGTACACTCTAAAACCGCAACTAAATTTTGTAAATCAACCTCATGTTTATACGCAGCCGGTAAAAAATCGCTCATGGCTTCTTCCATATCTTCGCGTTTAACATATACACGTTTATCAATTGTCGCTATTTGATTAGCGCGTGTAAGAACCGCTTCAAGGTCAGCGCCGGAATATTCATGATCGTATTTTTTAAAAAGGTCTGCGATAGAAAAATTGCGAATATCCAAGTTAAGTTTTTTAACAAGTGTTTTAAGAAGTTCTTCCCTGTCTTTTTTTGTTTCGGGATAAAATAACGCAAGGTGTTCCTCGGCTCTTCCCTGCCGTTTTAAATCGATGGGGATTAAATCCGGGCGGCAAGTGATTAAAAACCAGATTATTTTTCCGCGGTATTCGGTATTACCCATAAAAGAAGCGATTTGCGCGAACACGCGGTTACTGGTACCTGAGTCTCCTTCGTTTTGACGGTCACCCAAAAACGCGTCGGCTTCGTCCACCATTACCCCGACAGGAGCCATTGCGACAAGAACGTTAAGCGCTCTTTCCAGATTTGATTCTGTTTCTCCCTGCCACTTTGAACGGAAATTTCCAAACTTTACCATGGGGATTCCGATCTCACCAGCAAAAGCGTTAACCATAAAACTTTTTCCTGTACCAACAGGACCCGCGACAAGATAACCCATTGGTAAAACATCCGTGCGGCCCATTTTTATTACTTTTGCAGCGTTTTTAAAACGTTTTTTTATAAAATCATGCCCTGAAACATGAGAAAGATCATAAGTTGTTTCCATAAATTCCAAAAGACCGGCAGCCTGATCCTCGATAATTTGTTTTTTCTTACGGCGCATTATTTCGAGCGATAAAGGTTCTTCTTTTTCAAAACTTTCAGCCGCGAGACTTTCCAGATTCATAAGGTTAAGACCTGATGTAACCGAAGCGAGCACCTCTACAGTAAATCCCCTATCCAAGAGTAATTTTCCGGTTTTTTCTTTTGAACTTAAATAACTTTCTCTAATTTTAACATCAGGAAACGGAACATTTATTTTTACAGTCGCGGGAGCGTTTGTTATACGCGAAGAAATATCAGCAAGATTTTCTGTTAACAGAATCATGGAAATATCGCCGTTTTTAAATTTAGGATCTGTCGCCCATCTTGAAAATGTTACCATACAATAACGGTCGGCATCGGAAAGACGGTTAAGTTCGCCGGCAGGTACAATTTGCTCGGCATAATCGATAATAAAAACCATGCGGCATTTTTCTTTTTTATCTTTTGGTATCCTGGAAAGAAAATATTTTTCGATATACGGAAAACTTTTTTCCGGATCATTTGAAACGAAATCACCTTTGTCTACAGATTCGCTTGTAGCGAGACCTGGAGCCGCTTCAAGATATTCCTGATCCATATGTGGTTCGCAAAACGATATGCCGCTTGAACGATCGTAATACGCTATTATATCCTGATTGCCGAATAAAATTTCCGATATATAATCCTGCACTCTTTTAAAAACAAACTCTCCTTCCTTTCTTTCGTGAGGAAGAATGTCTCTTATATTGCCGTGTAAAATATAAAGTGTTGAGCTTTTTGAACGGTACTTGTTGGAAAATTCCTGCGCCCACGCAGGCAGAATTTTTATAAAATCATTGTAATTATAAATATACTGATCCGATTTTGGTACCCGATCGGATTTTACGATCTGATTCTCCTGCTTCATTGACATTTTTCCCTCCCAAAAATATCTTTACTGTAGAAAAAATTATATTGTCTGTTTTTTAACAGATTTTATTCTGCTTAACTCGGCAACAGCCTGTATCAAATCTTTATCTTTCGCGATTTCACTAATTACCGCGGGCAAGCGGTAAGTCCAGTTAAAATCATTCGCGGTTCCCGGTACATTTATTCTTTCATCTTCTGGATTTTTGGAATACCAGTTATTCGAAAGATGCAAAAGGTCTTGTATCTGATAAACCCTGAAACGCGAGCGGGCGCTTGCCGCTTTGGATAAAATTATTTTCGCGGTTCCCGGATGATAAATTTTTGGAAGTGACGGAACTCCGATAAAACCTGAAAATTGTTCCTGGTCGGCTTCTTTCTCCCACCATTCACGCACTGTCGAACTATCATGAACAGCCGGAGTACAAACACTTAATTGCGGATAATCTTCGAATGGAATATAAGGCATTCCATCTTTATCCCAGTCGCGGAACCAGCGTATAACACGCAAGCCTAATATTCTTAATTTTGAAAGTACTCGCGGAACACAAGATGGAACCGCGCCTAAATCTTCCGCGCAAGGAAGCATCGCGGATGATTCCACTAAAACAGAAAGAAGTTTCATTCCCTGCTGCGCCCATACCTTTTCTGATTTTCTCTGGCGTTTGGCTAACAGAGCTTCCAATTCATTTTTTTCATTTTGTGAAAATGAATTATAAGCGCTTGTATTTCTAAAATACCAAATAGGAAAAAATCTACCCTTGGTATATTCGACAAAAAGCCTGTCTTTCCATTTATTCAATAAATAATTTCTCGCGGCAGGATGAAGATTAAACCTGTCAATATCTTTTTCGCCTTTTATCTTCTTTTTAAACAACCACAATTCTTCTTCGTTAACACGAACAAGCGCTTTTTCAAAAACTTTTTCCGCCGCGATTTTTAATTCTTCTTCAGTGTAAGAACCATTCCAATTATTTTTTAGCGCGTCCCAAATTTCGCCTGTTAAGATATGCGGCTGAGAAACCCAGCGAATCCTGCTTTTATCAAAACCTAATCTTTTTAAATCGCCGGAAGTTACCGGTATATAAGGTACAAAACGTCCAAGCGCGGAAGAATAATCTCTTTGAGAACTTGCCCAAATTCTAAAAAACCCAAGTACATGATCGATGCGGTAAGCCTGATAATATTTTTCGGCAACAGCAAGACGTAAACGCCACCATTTAAAATTATCTTTTTCCTGGGTTTCCCAATTATAAATCGGAAAACCCCAATTCTGACCGTCCGGGCTATACATATCAGGAGGAGCGCCGGCAGACAATCCTTGAATAAAAATGTCAGGATTTGCCCAAACATCACAGCTGTCTTCGTTCATCAGGATTGGAAGGTCTCCTTCTAATAAAAGACCGGCATCAGTTATCGCCTTAGACGCTTCGGCAAATTGAATATCCAGCGCTCTTTGAAGCCAGACCCAGAAAAAGTGTTCATCCTGTAATTTTTTATCATTCCAGAGTTTTTCAATATCAGAAGAAGTAACAGTATTATATTCTTTCCAGTCCTTCCATGATTTTTGTTCGTTAGATTCTTTTAATCTTCTGTATACGGCGTATTCTTTTACCCATGTATTAGAATTGATCCAGTCCGCCAAAGCGGCGCTTTTTATAATATCAATTTTGTTCGCATCAAAAATTAAACGGCAAATATCCAATTTTTCTTTTAAAACTTCATAATGAGAAAAACGCGTATACTTATCGAATTTTTCTTTTGCCGTTTTTATACGGTTTTTTATGGTATTATCCGCAGTTTTAAATTCATCGAGTTTTTCAATACTAAGATATAATGGATGCAATCCAAAAGCCGTCAAACTTGAATACGGCGAACTTTCAAATCCTGTGTCATTTACAGGTAATATTTGAATGAGTCCGAGCCTCATTTTTTTACAAAGTTGGGCAAAATCGATTAAATCAGAAAATTCGCCTACCCCAATTCCGTTCCTGGTTCGCAAAGCTCCGACAGGAACCGCGACACCAAGTTGTCTTTTATCAGTCGCTTGTTTTTCCATTCTAACCCCTCTCTTTTATAGTTTCATTATAGTATGTAAATTTAATTGGGTAAACAGTAAAAATGTTCCTGATTGTATAAAAGTTAATTTTCCGTTATTATGATTTAAAAGACCTCAAAATATGGTCGTTTTAAGGAGATAAATATGAAATCAAAAAGGTATTTTTTTACGTCTGAATCTGTCGGCGAAGGTCATCCCGATAAACTATGCGATCAAGTTTCTGACGCTATTCTTGACGCCTGCTTAAAAGAAGATCCAATGAGCCGTGTCGCTTGTGAATCATTCTCTTCTACATCTTTAGTGCTTGTTGGCGGTGAAATAACGACAAATACATTTGTCGATTTTCAAAATTTGGTTCGCAATGTAGCGAAAGATATTGGTTATACCGATCCTTCTTATGGATTGGATTATAATTCAATGGCAGTTTTAGACATGATTCACAGCCAATCTCCCGATATTTCGCAGGGTGTTTCCGGAACCGGCTTAAAAAAATTCAAAGGACAGCAGGGAGCGGGCGATCAGGGCATGATGTTCGGCTTCGCGTGTAACGAAACAAAAGAACTTATGCCAATGCCGATAACGCAAGCGCACAAGATTTTAATAAACGCCGCAAAATTAAGAAAGAACAAAACAATTAAGTGGCTGCGCCCTGATTCAAAGAGCCAAGTAACAATTGAATACGAAGGTTTTAAACCTATACGCATCGATACTGTTGTAGTTTCACATCAACATGATCCGGATGTCGCTTATAAAGATATCGAATCCACAATAATCGAAAAAATAATTAAACCTATTCTTGAACCGACAGGGTTACTCGATAATAAAACAAAATATTACATTAACCCCACAGGCCGTTTTGTAATCGGCGGACCATTTGGGGATTCAGGGCTTACAGGGCGAAAGATCATCGTAGATACATACGGCGGAATGGGTCGTCACGGCGGCGGCGCGTTCTCTGGTAAAGACCCGACAAAAGTTGACCGCTCAGCCGCGTATGCCGCCCGTTATGTCGCGAAAAATATTGTCGCCGCAAAACTTGCCGACCGCTGCGAAATCCAGCTTGCTTACGCGATTGGAGTTCCCTTCCCCGTTTCTGTTATGGTAGATACTTTTGGTACAGCTAAAGTCGCGGAAGAAAAAATTTCCAAAGCTGTCGAAAAAGTTTTTGATTTAAGCCCCGCGGGAATTATTAAAACTCTTGATCTACGCAAGCCGATTTATTTAAAGACAGCGGCTTACGGACATTTTGGACGTTCAGAATTCAGCTGGGAAAAAACAGACAAAGTCGAAGAACTTAAAAAAGCAATTGGCTGATTTTTCCTGGGAGGGGACATGCAGATTGATGTTTCAAAGGTTATAAATTTTTGCGAAAGTTTATTTAGCGGATACGGTTTTACATCTGATGAAAGTAAAATAATAACAGATGTTTTAATCAGAGCCGATTTGTACGGGATTGAATCTCATGGTATTCACAGGCTTGTACGTTATAACGAGGAAATTACATCAGGGCAAGTTGATGTAAAAGCAAAAATACAAACCGTTTTTGAAACAGGAATTTCCGCGTGTCTGGACGCGAATAAATCGATGGGGCAGCTTGCCGCCGTACACGCGATGAATCTCGCAATTCAAAAAGCAAAAATTGTTGGCTGCGGAATGGTAACAATCCGCAATTCAAACCATTTTGGAATCGCGAGTTATTACACGGAAATGGCGGCGGCACAGGATTTAATCGGTGTAAGCATGTCTAACACCGAAGCGATCTGCGTTCCCACTTTCGGCGCGCAGGCGATGACGGGAACAAACGCTATGGCTCTCGCTATGCCCGCGGAGCCTTACACCTTTTCGTATGACGCTTCCACAACAGTTGTTCCAAGAGGCAAACTTGAAGTTTACAGAAAAAACAATACACAGTTACCCGACCACTGGGCGTTAGACGAAAACGGCAAACCATGTGTTGACGCGTCGGTTGTAATAGAAAATATAATCGCGAAAGCGGGCGGCGGCATCGCTCCGCTTGGAGGATTGGGAACTCTTCACGGAGGACACAAGGGATATGGTCTTAGCGTTATTGTAGATTTATTTTCCGCGGTAATGTCAGGCGGGCTTACTTCCAATTATGTAAACAGGAAAAAAGACATTGCCGGAATTTGTCATTATTTTATGGCGATTGATTACGGCATCTTTGGCGACAAAACATCGATTAAAAATAATATGTCCAAATTTTTACAGGAACTTCGTGACAGTAAAAAAGCCGAAGGACAAAACCGCGTTTACACACACGGAGAGAGGTCATCGGAAATGATGGCTCAAAGAAAAAACGGACAAATACCCGTAAACGAAAAAACTCTGGAAGAAATGTTGAACATCGCGAAAAAACTTGGTACAGACACTTTAAGCTTGTAAGGTTAACCCTTCTTTTGCCATTATTATTTCTATATTTGGATTTGCTTGAGCGTATTCATTTTCGATTTGTTCCAGTTCCTTGTCGGTATGCTGAGGTTCGTGATGATAAAATACAAGTTTTTTAACATTAGCGTCCTCTGTTAACTGCACGCTTTGATCATAAGAACTGTGCCCCCAGCCTACACGTTTTACATATTCTGTTTTTGTATATTGAGCGTCGTGTATAACAATATCCGCGTCTTTTATAAATTGTTTCATCCTTTCATTTTCTTCAGCGGCAGCTATCTCGCCTTCTTTTTGCGCCGCTTCATCATCTTTTTCTGATGTAAAAAGATTGCGGTAGGGTTCATGATCAAAAACTGTCGCGATTGATTTTTCCTTATAAAAAAAACGAAAACCCAAACAAAAAATAGGATGATTAAGAAATTTACTCTTAACAGTAAGACCATCACCTAGATCCAACGTTGTTTCTTTAATTTGACTATATTCAATTTTAGCGGCAAGCTCTTCTTCCCTTACAGGCCAGTATTGATAGGAAAGCTGGTTTCCAATAATTGATTTTAAACTTTCGTTTTCCAGCGAAACTGGTCCCGTTATTTTTAATTCTGTACCGGGAATATAAACAGGAGAGAACATCGGGAAACCCATTATATGATCCCAATGAGTGTGAGAAAGAAAAATCTCGGCTTTTATTTTTCCGTATTTTTTTAAATCATTCGCCGCGAGCCAATCACCCAAAGGACGAGCGCCGCTTCCAAGATCGACTATTATAAGCCTTTCATCAGCTCTAATTTCCAGACAGGATGTATTTCCGCCGTATATAACTGTATCAATACCCGGAGTGGGAAGAGATCCTCTTACCCCCCAAAAACGCACTGTAAGCATAGTTTAATTATATAACTTTTTTAAGAAATACGCAAGAAAACTTTCGCTCTTTCAATTTCGTGATACAATTTTTCCATTATATCCAGAAAAACATCTTCTTTAAGACCAATTGTATCCCAGATTATTCTTTCAGGTTTTTCAGGTTTTCTATCCCCCGCGAAACCAACTTCGTATATAACAGAAAAATAATTGGCTATCGCGACATTGCATAAAATATTTTTATTTTTACCGGAGTAAACACCCGCGTTGTGATGATGAGCGATAACATCAATAATTGAACTGTCCAGTTTCCATGATTTCGCGATCATATCACCCGCCGCGCAGTGGTTTATTTTTAAGTTATCATTTTCTATATTAAACAGTGATTTTCGTTCAAAATCCGCGGCGGTTATCATGTTTATATAATCTGATTCCAAAACCGCGTTAAGCGGAATCTTTCCAAGATCGTGCAATAAACCCGCGGCAAAATATTCTTCAAGATATCTGGAATCAACTCCCTGTTTTATCGCCAGTAATTTTGATGTAACTCCTACGCAAAGGCAATGCTGCCAAAAACCTTCCATGTTAAGTCCGTGAATATCCCTGTTTTTTGGAAGTATGCTTAAAATAGCGGTTGATAAAACCAGATTTTTAACAGTATTAAGACCTAGCATTGTAATCGCTCTAACAAGTGAAGTAATGTGAGTACCAAGTCCGTAATAGGCGGAATTTATTAATTGAAGCAGTCTGCCTGTTAAAACAGGATCAAGAGAAATAACTTTATTTAAATCGGAAGGATTTACATACGCGTTATTGCAAATTTCCAAAACCTTACCGGCGGATACCGGAAGACTGGGCATTTCATTGATATAATCTTTTATCTTGTTATTTAAATTATTATTTATCATGGTCTTAATCCTGCCAATGGCCTCGCTGTAACTTCTACAGAAAACTCTCCCGCGTGATAATTTAACTCACCTGTTACGCGATCGTAAGCGGCAACCCTGAAGTAATAAAGCGTGCCGTTTTTTAATCCTTCTATTAAAACATTATTTGTTAATCCGACATCAATAGGAGAAGGTCCCAATATAGCATCACTGCCGAAAAGTTCTCCGCGTACATCGCTGTAGTAAACAAGATAACCTACCGTGTTTTCGGCGGGACTATGCCTCCAGCGAAGCTGAACCGCGCCATCAGCGGCTATCGCTGTTAAATTTCGCGGCGGAAGCGGCGGTTCTCCCGGCATAAAAACAATATTCAATTGCTCAAGGTATGGGCTGGATTCGCCGTCCGCTGACGGATAAAAATCCACCGCGATTTGCACATAACGCCCGTTAATGCCGGAAACCGGAATGCCGGGAGTAAAACTAATCCATCTATTGTTATTTAAAAGATACGGATTTTCACTCGCGCGGATAAAAAAATTCATTTCGCAGTCATCAGAAAATTTAAATCTTCCGTTTTGACGGTATTCATTTTGACGGCTGTTATTTTGTGAAGAAGCTCCCCTAATACTTGTCCTTCCTCCGGATACATCAATTCTTAATATACTGCTTAAATTTTCGCCCAAGTCTATCGCTCTTGTTTCCATTCTGCCGCCTGAAGAAGCGTATCTTTGAACGGACGATCTTCCGGCGCAAACATTGTGAATTTTAAACTCGTCTATCATACCGGAAAAACGTTCTCCAAGAGAGAAAGAACTATTATTGCCAATAACAGGCGTATATACTTCGCTATTTTCGCGTCCTGTAGCTGTAGTATAAAAAATATTTTCTGTAACACCATTTACAAGATATTCCAATAATCCTGTAGACGCGTCAAAACGAATAAGATGATGACTCCATGTTTTGGGAACAATCGGTGTGTTACCTGTAAATTCAATATTAATATAAGGTCTGTTTGAAGAAGCGTTTATTGAAGCGAAAAAATTGGTAAACGACCATTGTAATCTGTTTCTTGAAGCTGAACAGGAAATCCGCTGTACATTATTCCTGCCGGACTGCGCCTGTCCTGATCCAGTAGCAGTCCAAGTAAGAATTTGTTCGCCATTTTCCAAATTAATCGGGTACAGCCAAAATTCAATTGTAAAATCTCTTATATGGTTACCGGACGAAAAAAGAGCGTTTCGATTTTGAGGTTGAATTAAAATTGGACCTGAATTAGCGAAAGCGCCTGAACGTCCAAATAAAGCGGCTCCATTCCCGGCTCTCGCGGAATTACGATCTACCGATTCAACATCATGCGGAATAGTTAACCTGTAATTTCCAATACTGTCTCTGAAAAAACGAGAATCCCTTTCGTCAAATGAAATAGACATATCCAGAGCATGTTCAGATAAAGCCGAAAAATTTCCCAAAACTCCTGTCGCGGCTGAATAGCCAAAAACAGAATTACTTGACGCGGATGATAAAACCAATACAGGATGAGGTCTTACCGCTGTAACTTCAGTAACGCTTGTTCTGTTTTCGGCAGCTCTCCAGGTAGCCGATCCGCCTAAGGAAATGGTTTTCTCTTCAAAAGCAAAAATACTACCGCAAATAAACAAGAAAATGTATACTATACTAATGAGAATTAATACTCTTTTCATGCGTCCCTTTATGGTTTTCTACTATATTATCGGTAAAAATAGACATGGATAATCAAAAAAATTCAGAAAATTATTTAAATGATTTAAAAAAAACCGCGCGAGACGCTCCCACAGAACCCGGTGTTTATATAATGAAGGATTCGACGGGTTTAATTATATATGTGGGAAAAGCGAAATCCCTTAAAAACAGGTTAAAATCTTATTTCTTTGGCGAAAAAGACCCCAAAACCGCTATTTTAATGCGTCATATCCGGTCATTTGAAACAATAATTGTTTCCAGCGAGTATGACGCGCTGCTGCTGGAAAATACATTAATCAAACAACATTCGCCAAAGTATAATATCAGTTTAAAAGACGGTAAAACATATCCTGTTATCCGTATAACACATGAAAACTTTCCCAGAATATTCCGCACACGCAGGATTATTCAGGATAAAAGTATTTATTATGGACCTTTCCCGGACAGTCAAGCTGTAAATTCGATGATGGAATTAATTGATAAACTTTTTCCTCTGCGTAAATGTAAAACAATCAAAAAAAACGGACCTTGCATGTATTATCACATAGGACGCTGTATGGCTCCCTGCTGTGGTAAAATTAATATCGAAGAATACGCGCTCCATGTGCAAAGAGTACAAAAACTTTTATCAGGTTCAACTGACGCGTTAATTATTGATTTAACCGCGAAAATGCACGAAGCTGCCAGAGCTTTATTATTTGAAAACGCCGCGCGAATAAGGAACACCATAAGAGCGATAGAAAGCCTCGCTGGCGAGGATAGCTCCGTACAAGATTTAAATCCCGAAGACAGAGATTACATCGCCTGGGCTGCAGAAGGAATTCTTACTACATTTACGGTATTTTCCATGCGAGGCGGAAAAATGACAGGAAGGGATTTATTCCGCACCCGATCCGCCGCTGACGAACAGGAATCGCTGGAATTATTTATTACAACTTATTATGATCCTTCAAGACCCCCTCCGATAAAAATATATGCGCAAAATTTCACACAAAGGCACAGAGACACAGAGGACACGGAGAACAAGAAAATTGAAGATCAACAAATAAATAATTCTTCCTCCGTGACTCCGTGTCTCCGTGTGATTAACCTTGAGTTAATTCTAAACTGGTTTAAGGAACAATTTGGTTACGAACCGGAAATTTTGCTTCCTTTGGAAAAGCACCATGAGGCGATTCTCGCGATGGTTAGACAAAATGCCGCGGAAGACCTGCGTAAACGATTAAAAGAAAGAGGCGCAGGTCCCGCTCTTGATGAACTGGCGCGTGTTTTAAAAATGGAAATAAAACCGCAGCGAATCGAAGGATTCGACATTTCTCATCTTGACGGCAAACATCCTGTCGCGTCATTAATATCCTTTAAAAACGGAGTGCCCGACCGCAAAAATTACCGCTATTTTAAACTGCGTACAGTAATCGGAATAGTAGACGATTATGCCGCCATGCGTGAAGTTGTAAAACGCCGTTATTCGCGCTTATTGCGAGAAAATAAAGAACTTCCGGATTTAATACTTGTAGACGGAGGCATCGGACAGGTAAACGCGGCGAAAAGCGTGTTAGACGATCTTGGTATTTCAAGCAGCGGAAAAAACAGTATTAACATTATAGGGCTTGCCGAACGTAATGAAGAAATTTGGCAGCCGGAAGCGAAAGAGCCGTTGATTCTTTCGCGGCAATCGGAAGCTTTAAAAGTTTTACAACATGTTCGCGACGAATGCCATCGTTTCGCGTCAGGTTTTAACCAGCGTTTACGTTCAAAGGATTTCTTTTTTTCTACATTGGAATCGGTCGAAGGTATCGGTCCAAAACGCGCGCTCGCGATAATGAAAGCCTATGAATCAATCGCGAATATCGCCGCGGCGCAGCCAAATGAAATATCAGAACGCTGCCGCGTCAGTGAAGCCAGTGCCCGCGCAGTTCGTGCTGTCGCTAAATTAGAAGTTGAAAAAAGTTCAAAATTATGATACAATTTTAACTTTGCATGTTACACATAGGTATTGATGTAGGTTCCACTACAGTTAAAACCGTGGTGATACAACCTGAAACAAAAGAAATATTATTTTCCCGGTATGAGCGGCATAATGCCAGCCAGAGTGAAAAAGTATATTCATTCTTACAGGAGATTTTTTCCGCGTTTCCAAATGAACAATATCGTTTAGCGTTCTGCGGTTCAGGAAGCAGAACTATCGCTCAAATATTACAAGCGCCTTATATACAGGAAGTTGTCGCCAATTCCATAGCTGTAAGAGCTTTTTATCCAAACGCTAAAGTCGCGATAGAACTTGGCGGGCAGGATGCCAAAATTGTTTTTTTTCATCATGATCATATAACAAATCGACTTACAGCAAGTGATATGCGTATGAACGGAAGCTGCGCTGGAGGAACCGGAGCGTTTATTGACGAAGTAGCCGCTTTATTACGAACCCAAATAGAAGATTTTAACAGTCTTGCCGCGAAGGGTACGTAAGTTTACGATATATCGGGCCGCTGCGGCGTTTTCGCGAAAACCGATATTCAGCCGCTTTTGAATCAGGGCGGATTACTTCCCGATATAGCGCTTTCAACTTTCCACGCGATCGCTAAACAAACCATTGGAGGACTCGCGCAAGGGCTGGAAATAAAACCTCCTGTCGTTTTCGAAGGCGGACCTCTTACATTTAATCCCGCTTTAATCGATGTATTCGCAAAGCGGCTTGGACTTTCCTCTTCCGATATAATTCTGCCTCCAAACGCCGAAATTTTTATAGCGTACGGCGCCGCTCTTTCCATTAATGAAATGTTTAATAACAGTTTTGCGGAAAATATTGATCCAACATCAGCGCTTGCAACCCTTTCCAAATATAAAGAATTTATAACAAAAGAAAATGTTACGCAAAATATAAACTTCTTTGACAATGAACAGGAATATGACGATTTTAAAAAACGGCATATAATACAAAAAATTAATACAAATTCTTTTACAAAAAATACCAATTTAAAAGTATATATGGGTATTGACGCGGGCTCTACTACAACTAAATGTGTTTTAATCGATGAAAGCGAAGATGTAGTTGACTATTTTTACAGTCCCAACAAGGGAGAACCGTTAAAAGTAATAAAACAGGCGTTACTCGACATGTTCGAGAAATACCGTAACGCTGGTATCAATCTTGAGATTATCGCTTTGGGAACAACAGGTTATGGAGAACTGTTATTCGACAAGGCTTTAGGCGCGGATTTTCATACAGTAGAAACTGTCGCTCATGCCGCGGCGGCGCAAAAATATATACCGGGTGTAAGTTTTATTCTTGACATTGGCGGTCAGGACATGAAAGCCATAAATATTTCCAATGGTATAGTTACCAATATTACTGTAAACGAAGCCTGCTCTTCAGGCTGCGGTTCTTTTTTGGAAACATTCGCGGAAACTTTAAATATACCTGTAAATAAAATAGCGCAATCCGCTTTTAACGCTAAAAACCCCGCCCGCCTCGGCAGCCGCTGTACAGTTTTTATGAACAGTACAATCATAACAGAGCAAAAAAACGGCAAACAAGCTGATGACATTATGGCGGGTTTGTGCCGCTCGATAGTAGAAAATGTGTTTACTAAAGTTGTGCGCATTTCAAACACAGCTCAGCTGGGAGATAAAATTGTAGTGCAGGGCGGCACTCTAAAAAACGACGCTGTATTAAGAGCGCTTGAACAATATCTTGATAAACATGTAGTACGAGCGCCCTACCCCGGAGAAATGGGCGCGATCGGTATCGCTCTTTTAACAAAACGCGAAATCGAAGAAAACGGGTTCACTTCACCTCACGGACCGCGTGATCGTTCGCGTTTTATTGGTTTTGAAGCTTTAAAAGATTTTGATTATACGCAAGAAGCGAATTTAATTTGCCTGTTTTGCGCCAACAATTGCAATCGCACATTGGTTCGTTTTTCAAATAATTTAACATGGGTTACGGGCAACCGCTGTGAACGCGGCGAACTTGTAGGAGATCCAAATGATCAAGTTTTACGTGATGAAATAAACAAAAGAACAAAAATAATGAATTCCATTCCGGATATGATAAAATTACGCGATGAACTTGTTTTTAAAGATTATCCCTATACACAAATAATTCCGTTAAATAATATTACAATCGGCTTGCCTCGTGTATTGGATTTCTGGCGTAATATGCCATTTTGGAAAGTTTTCTTTGGAGCTTTGGGATTTACAACTGTTATTTCCAAAAAAAGTTCGCGCCATCTGTACGAAAAAGGCATACAGTATGTAGCAAGTGACACCGTGTGTTTCCCCGCAAAACTTGTACACGGACATATCGAGGATTTAATAGAAAAAAAGGTTGACAGAATTTTCTTCCCGCAAATTAACAGGCTTCCCCCCGATAATCCGGAGCGTTTCAGCACTTTTACATGCCCTGTTTTAAAGGGTTATCCATTGTCAGTAAAATTTTCCAATAACCCGCTGGAAAAACACAATATTCAATTTGATTCTCCAATATGCCACTGGTTTTCCAAAAGGGATCAGGATTTTCAATTATGCCGTTATATGAAAGAAACTTTTAACATTCCAAAAAAGAAAGTTCTAGTAGCGATAAAACAGGCAGAAGGCGCACTGGAAATTTTTAACCAAACAATGACAGATAACGGAAAAAAAATAATCGAAGATGTACAGCGTAATGGCAAGTTCGCTGTTGTTATAGCGGGGCGGCATTATCAATATGACGATCATGTTAATCATAATTTATCGCGTTATTTTACAAGTATGGGAATACCTGTTTTAACACTCGATTCCCTTCCCAATCTTGGAAAAGTAAACCTGGAAAAATCCCGTGTAGAAATAACAAATAATAATCACGCGCGCCTTTTATCGGGAGCGATAATAGCCGCGCAGCATCCGGCGCTGGAATATGTAGACATATTCAGTTTCGGCTGCGGGCATGACGCTGTTTACACGGATGAAATCGAACGAATCATGAAAGAAATCTCCGGTAAATCTCCATTAATTTTAAAAATGGATGAAAGTGAAATCGCCGGTCCCTTACGCATAAGAGTGCGCTCATTTATAGAAACAGTAATGATACGGCGAAAAAAAACGCCGCATAACGCTTTACCTTTAGGTGATCCGTATCCTGTAAAACTTTATAAAAAAGATAAACACAAAACAATTTTAATTCCAAACGCTAGCAGAGCGTTCTGCCTGGTATTAAGTTCATGTCTTTCTCATGATGGTTACAAAGCTGTACCTCTTCCAATGGGAGGCGCCGAAGCTATCGCTATGGGAAAAAAATATGTGCATAACGATATGTGTTTACCCGCTCAAATTGTAATCGGTGAAGCTATCCTTGCGTTAAAAAGCGGAAAATATGATCCCGATAACACAGTAGTAGGCACTCCAAAAGTTTTATGCGACTGCCGCCTCGCGAATTATATGCCATTAACAAGAAAAGCGTTAGACGAAGCCGGCTTTCCGCAGGTCCCTGTTATTTCAACAGATATGTTAGATTTAAAAAACGCGCATCCGGGCATGAACTTTACAA
>Ga0123356_10002605_pt1 | contig 19221 bp, 22 predicted proteins | sample TergutEmb28metaG_2_FD_92546 | JGI IMG/M metagenome (GOLD analysis project Ga0123356, IMG submission 92546) | Embiratermes neotenicus P3 segment gut microbial communities from Petit-Saut dam, French Guiana - Emb289 P3 | ecosystem: Host-associated > Arthropoda: Insects > Digestive system > Gut ...
CGATGAGGTGCTCGCGGCTGGCCCGCCCGCGAACACCGGGATATTCACGGACGTCCAATGGGGCGACCTGCACGTTGCGGCGCCCTTCCTCACGTATGAATCGGGCGTCACGCTGTGGTCCGGTGAGCTGCGCTGTGAGGTCCGGTACGTCGGAACGCCAGCCCACACCACGAACGACTCCATCGTCTGGATCCCCGGCCGCTCAGTGCTGTTTGCTGGCGATCTGCTGTTCCACGGCGGCACGCCGTTCCTCCTGCAGGGCTCGGTCGCAGGCTCCATCGAGGTGCTCGAGCGGGTGGTCCGCCCGCTCGGTGCGGTCACCATCGTGCCCGGCCATGGCCCCGTCTGCGGTCCGGAGGTGATCGAAGACGTGCTCGGCTATCTGCGCTTCATCCAGGACCTCGCCCGCAGCGGCAGGGCGGCCGGCCTCTCCCCGCTCGAGGCCGCGCGCCAGGCAGACCTGGGTGGGTACCATGACCTCACCGACGCGGAGCGCGTCGTCGGTAACCTTCACCGCGCATACCTCGAGCTGGCAGGCGGGGACCGGGGCGCCCGCATCGACCGTGCTGCTGCCTTGCGCGACATGGTCGCCTACAACGGTGGCCGGCCGCTCACCTGCCACGCGTGAGCGGCTACTGTCGCTCCGATCGGGACGTGAAGCATGACCGACTGGATCTTCCAGGGCAACGGCAAGCAGTACGACCTTGAGGCCTCCCTGGCGGCGTCACGACTGCGCTCCTGGCGGACGCCGCGTTACCGGGACCGGACTGAAGCGGGGGATCGCGTCTGGCTGCAGATTGCGGGACGGCACGAGCCAGGCATTTACTACGTAGCAACGATCACTTCCCCCACCTATCAAGACCCTGAGTGGCACGACGCGGACTCGGCGTCCGGGCGGTGGCGGACTGACATCAGGTTCGACTACCGCATCGACCCCCCGCTGCTGAGATTGGAGTTGCTCGCGGCTCCCGCTCTTTCCTCGTTCCGGCCATTCCGGGGATTCCAGGGCTCAACAGTGCCATTGCCTCCCGATATCGCGGCATTGTTGTGGGAACGGGCCGAGCCGCGCTTGGACACGCTCCCTCCTCCGGAACCGAAAGGCTGACCATGGCGAACATTGCGCGCGAGGACGACGAGATAGTCCTGAAGCTGTCCGCCGGCGAGCGCATCATGGCAGTGCATCGCGACGTCCGCGTCCCGCTGTCGGCGGTGCGGAGTGTTGATGTCGTCGACCGGCCGATCCTCCGGATCCAGGGGCTGACGCTGCGCAACTGGAAGGCTTTCGGTGGGTACTGGCCCGGCTGGTTCGCGTACGGGTCCTTCTTCGACGGCTCCGTGCGCCAGCTACTGTTCGCCGCCGTGAACGGCCGCAAGCCCCGCGGACTGGAGATAACCCTCGACGGCGCCAGGTACACCCGCCTGATCGTCAGCCTCGACAACCCCGACGCCGCGAAGACCGCCATGACCGCCTAGAGCCGCGGCGGCTAGGAGACTGACTGAATGAGGGCAGCACTGGGAGTCTTTCCCGCCGGACCGGACCGAGGCGAGAATCTGGCCCGGATGGCCGGCCTGTGCGTCCAGGCGGCCGGTCATGGTGCTGACCTGGTGGTGTTCTGCGAGGCCGCGGTGACTGGCTTTGCCGGAAACGGCGATCCCCGGCACGATCTGGCCCTGGGCGAGCCGGTGCCCGGCCCGGCGACCGCCGCCTTAGCCGCAGCCGCCGGGCGCCTGGGCCTGTGGGTAGGGTTCGGCATGTTCGAGCGTGCGGGCGATGTGCTCTATGACAGCGCGGTGCTGCTGGATCGCCGGGGAGAACTGCGGCAGGTGTACCGGCGCGCTGATCCGCACTGGCATCAGGCAGATGCTGATGCTGCTGTCTACCGGCAGGGCAGCCAGCCCGGCACCATGGCCACCGATTTCGGCGTCGTGAGCGCGCTGATCTGCGGGGACCTTTTCAACGACGCCGTCATCCGTCAGCTGGCCGCGCTCCGACCGGACATCGTTGTCATCCCGATGGCCCGCGGCTTCGACGCTGACGTGGCCGACGACGCTCAGTGGCAGCGCTCCGAGCGAGCCGTCTACGCTGACCGGATTCGGCGGATCGGAGCGGTGGGGTTCGTCGCCAACCAGCTCGGCGGCCCGGCGGGCACAGCCGCGTGCTTCGGCGGCGCCCTGGCCATCGCCGCGGATGGCACGGCGCTGGCGGCATGGCCGCTGCACTCCGAGGGCCTTCTGGTCGTGGACGTGCCGAAGACCAGGCAGGGCCCTGACCTATCGCTTCGGCCAGCCCCCGGTCCGGACGGTGCCGATCGCGACGGCTTGCGGGAACGTGAAGCCGGTGATGGTGCGGGTCAGGGTGCTGGTGGCCGCGGTAATCACTGCCACGTTGCTCGAACGGCCCGTGTTGGTGACGTAGACGAGGCGCCCGTTGGGGGTAACCGCGACTCCGACTGGCGAATCGAAGCCGCGGATGGTGGTCACGCGGTTGGTTGGCGTCGCGATCACAGCCACCTCATTCGTGTCGATGACCGTGACGTAGACACGCCCATTCTGAGCGGCGGCTACACCGACCGGCTCTTCGAAGCCGCTTATGGTGGCGGTCACCTGGTTAGTCGCCGTAGCAATCACCGACACCGAGCCCTGCCCGAATCGGGAGGGAGTGTCGTTGGCGACGTAGACGTGGCGCCCGTTCGGCGCGACTGCCACAGCCGTCGGCCCGAAGCCGACCTCAATAGTGCCGGTCACGGTGTTGGTCGCCGTGTCAATCACTGCCACCGTGTCGCCAATATCGAGGAGGCGGCCCGAGCTGGCGACGTAGACGCGGCGGCCATCCGGGGTGACCGCGACACCCACCGGCCGATTGAAAACGGCATTTCCTTCGGCATCGGTTCTGATGACAGCGATGACCGCGTTGGTCGCCGTATCTATCACGGACACATCGTTCGCGCCGGAATCGGTCACGTAGAGGGTGCGGTCGTTCGGGGTGACGGCAATACCTAGCGGAGCGGAACCAGCGGGGAGCGAGACGGTGGCCGTCACTGTGTTGGTCGCGGTATCGATCACCGACACGCTGCCCGAAACAGCGTTGGCGACATAGACGTGGCGGCCGTCCGGGGCGACCGCGACAGCGGTCGGCGAGTCGCCGACCGGGATGGTGGCGACTATGGCGTTGGTGGCCGTTTGAACAACCGACACGGTGTCGGCCCTCAGGTTTGTGATGTAGGCGAAGACAAACGGCGGTCCAGTCCCGTGCGAGGCAGCGGGCGAACGCTGGCCAGCAGCCGAGGCTCCGGCAGCCGGCCCGATCGCGATCAGTGCCAGCCCTCCCAGCATGGTCAGCATCGCCACCCATGACCGCGACCGTCGCCGCGGCAACCCACGCAATCCGGGCTCGCTCCGCGTCCCAGCCTTCATCGGTTCCCCTCTCGGTAGACCGTGCAGTCCATACCTGACGCGGGGCAAAGCAAAACCGTCAGTCCACTAAAGGGATGAAACAGCGCCACCGAGCCGAGCGGTGGCCCCGTCCGCCACGACGTCGCCTACCTCAGGTAACCGGAGGCTTCAGCAGGCGGGGAGCCGTGAATGGTGCGGAACTCGGCGGGCGGGAGGCCGTACGCGGTGCGGAACGCGCGGCTGAATACAGCCGCGTCGGAGAAACCCCAGCGGGCTCCCACGGCTGCCACCGGGCGGCCGGCGAGATCCGGGTCGAGCAGGTCCTGCCGGCAGCGCTCGAGCCGAAGGTGCCGGATCCACGCGGCCACCGTCCAGTCCTCGGCCTCGTACATCTTATGCAGGGTGCGGACCGAGATGTGGTGCGCGGCGGCGATCATGCCAGGCGACAGAGCTGGATTGGCGAGATGCTGCTCGGCGAACGCCTCGATGCGGGCCATCATGGCCTGCTGCCGGCTCTCGGCGGGGACGGAGTCGACGCGGCCGAGCCGGGTGGCGACGGCGAGCGCCAGCAGGTCGAGAAACGCCGACCCGATCCGCGCGCTGCTGGCGCCGTCGTAGGCGCCCAGGTTCCGGGCCAGTTCCCGGCCCATCGAGGCGACCAGCGAGGCATAGGCGTCATCGGGACCGAACCGGACCGCGGTCAGGTCCCGGAGGTCGTTGTCCCGCACGGGCAGCAGCGCCCGCGGGAAGATGGCAATCGAGAGTTTCTGTGACTCGTCGACGTCCACGTGGCTGGGTCGGCTGAGGTCGAGGAGCTGGAACTCGCCCGGCGCGAGCAGGTTCTGCCGGCCCTCTTGCTCGTACCTGCCCTGCCCGCGTATCCCGAGGTCGACCTTGACCAGCCTCGGGCCGGACTTCCGGATGAGATCGGGCGCCCGGACGGCATGCGTATCAGCCATCTGGAAGTCCAGCACAGTCAGCGCGCCGACTCGAGCCTGCCGGATCTCACCGCGCAGGGTCTCGCCTGAGCCCCGGAGCTGGTACGCCGCGAGAGAAGTACCCACGACGTGCTGCCAGTAGTCCACACGCGTGCGCGCGGGCTCGTCCTCGGCGCGCAGCAGGACAGTGATAGTAACCCTGCCTATCAAGTGCGCACGGATTGTCAATCTCCGGCGCTTGTAGCCGATGATGGTCCGCCCGGTTACGCCTGATCCTGGGAGCGGTTTCGTCATAGGACGTGGAGGCGCAAGGCCTTGGCAATCGGGTCATACTGGCTGGCTGACGACACCGACGTCGTGCTCGAACAGACCGTCGGTGACCTTCTCCGGTGGGCGGCAAAGGAAGCGCCGGAGGTTACCGCCCTGGTAGAAGGGCACCCTGACCCGGACCGGCGCCGCAGATGGACGTACGTCGAGCTGCTGGACGAGTCCGAGCGGGCCGCCCGGGCGCTGCTGGGCCGGTTCGCCCCAGGGGAGCGGGTCGCGGTCTGGGCGAACAATATCCCCGAGTGGATGCTGCTGGAGATGTCGGCGGCGCTGGCCGGGGTCACGCTCGTCACCGTCAACCCGGCGCTGCGCGCCGTCGAACTGCAGCACGTGCTTAGCCAGTCGCGGGCGTCGGGGATCTTCCTTCTCGACGAGTACCGCGGCAACCCGATGGCCGGCACCCTTGCCGGGATCCGGGGTGAGCTGCCCTCGTTGCGGGAGGCAGTGCGCTTCGGGAACTGGGAGGCGTTCCTCGCGTCCGGGTCCGCTACGCAGTCGCTGCCCAAGGTGGCGCCGGGCGATCCCGCGCAGATCCAGTACACCTCCGGTACCACCGGCGTGCCCAAGGGCGTCGTGCTGCACCACCGGGGCATCGTCAACAGCGCCCGCCTGTCCTACGATCCCGTCCTCCGACTCGGGCGGGGCGACGTCTTTGTCAATCCCATGCCGTTGTTCCACGTGGCCGGCTGCGTGCTGGCCACGCTGTCGGTGATCGCCAGCGCGGGCACGCACGTTCTAATGCCGTTCTTCGACCCGGGGCTGCAGCTGGAGCTCATTGCCTCCGAGCGCAGCGCCGTGTTTATGGGCGTGCCAACAATGGTGATCGGGCTGCTGAACCATCCGGACTTCGGGCGGGCCGACTTGTCGTCCGTGCGGGTGGGCCTGTCCGGCGGCGCGGTCGTGCAGCCCGAACTAGTGGAGCGCGTCGAGGCCGAGTTGGGCGTCCCGATGTGCATCATCTACGCGCAGACCGAGACCTCTGGGTATCTCACGATGACCCGGCAAGATGACGATTCGCGAGACCGCGCCGAGACCCTCGGCCGCCCGATGCCTCACGCCGAGGTCCGGATCGTCGACCCGCAGGACGGTATGACCACGGTGCCCGCCGGCACCGTCGGGGAGATCTGCACCCGCGGCTACCACGTGATGGCCGGGTATTTCGACGCACCAGACGACACCAAGGCCGCCATCGACGCCGACGGCTGGCTGCATACGGGCGACCTGGCGAGCATGGACAACCGCGGGTACCTGCGCATCGGCGGCCGGCTGAAAGAGATGATCATCCGCGGTGGGGAGAACATCTTCCCGGCCGAGATCGAGCAGGTGCTGCTCACCCACCCCGGCGTCCGGGATGTCGCCGTCGTGGGAATCCCGGACGAGGTCTGGGGCGAGCAGGTCGCGGCGTTCATCCAGCCCGCTGCAGGCGTGACGCTGGACCAGGACGAGCTCGCCGTGTACACCCGCGTCCGGCTAGCCCCGCATAAGGCGCCGCGCCTCTGGCAGTTCGTCGATGAGTTTCCGCTGACCGGCTCGGGCAAGGTCCAGAAGTTCCTGCTACGCGACCACTTCGGCCACCAGCCCCCGCGTGCTAGGGCACAACCACCAGGGGTACCGGAGAGTGGCGGGCCAGGCTGACGGCGACCGAGCCCACGATACGGTGCGTGACAGCAGACGAGCTGCCGACGACAATGACGACGGTCGCATCGGGGTTCGCAGTGGCGAGGTCCTTCGCCGTCATGATCAGCTCTTCTGCGATCAGGCCCTCGCGACGCTGGAAGTCCCAGTTCTGCCCGCTGCCGCGCAGCTGGTCGGCCGCCATCGTGCGGAGCTCTTGCGCAACATCGTCGAAGTCTTGTTCCAGTTCGCCGACGGCGCCGGGCGAGAGCGCGGCCATGCTGGGCATGTGCGCGACATAGAGCACATCAATCTTGCCGGTCCGGCCCTGGATCAGTCTGATCGCGCCGTCGAGCGCGCGAACAGCCGGCGGTGACCCGTCGTATCCGACGACAAGACGCAACTCGGTCGCAGGCGAGGGGGTGGTGTTCATCGGGGGATCGTCACCTTCCGTGGATTGGCGCGAGCGTCCGTGCTTGTCACCAGCATGGTGGCGGACCGCAGGGTGGCATTAGCGGTCGGCCATGGCCGTCGCGGCGTGGGCAGCGGTCACCACCGGCGAGCAGCTGCACAAGCCCACCGGAATTGCGTGGAAAGCGGGCTCGGGAACCGGCGTAGCGGTCGATGTGACCGGGGCCGGGGCAGTAGCGGCCGTGGCTTCCGCGGCTGCGGCAGTCCGGATCTCAGCGACCCGGCGCCTGCCGGGGAGCAGGCTGATCGCGAGAATGAATCCGAGACCGAACAGTGCTGCCGAGACGCTGAACGCGACGGTGTCGCCGTGCGTCACCGCGATGGCCGGCGCGAGCGGGCTGGTGTGGTGGGCGACCAGATAGCTCGCCGTGGCGCTGAGTGCGACCGAGCTGAGAGCCGATATCCCGATCGAGCCACCGACCTGCTGCATCGTGTTGACGAGCGCGGAGGCGACGCCGGAGTCCTGGCGGGCGACGCCGAACGTAGCCATATTGATGGCCGGCGCGAAGATCATGCCGAAGCCAAGGCCCAGGAGCAGCAGAGCGGGCAGCACGCCGCCGGCATAGCTGGAGGTCACCGTCACCTGGGTCAGATACACCATCCCGCCCGCGCCCAGCAGCATTCCGGCTGCGATCAGCACGCGCGGCCCGAACCTGGCCAGGCCCACGATGCTGGAAAAGTTGGAGGTGATCAGGATGCAGGCGACCATCGGCAGGAACAGCAGCCCCGTGGCCAGCGCGCTTTCTCCCTTGATCACCTGCAGGTAGTACGTGAGGAACAAGAACGTCGCGAAGATCGCGATACCCGCTACGAAGACCGCGACGTAGGATCCGCCCCTGATCCGGTCGAGGACTACCCGCATCGGCAGCAGCGGGTGACTCGACCGCTCCTCGGCGGCGGCGAACGCGGCGAGCAGCACCACGCCAGCCACCAGCGAGCCGACCGTCTGTGCGGCTGCCCATCCGGCCGTTTCGGCGCGCGAGAAGCCGAAAACGATCAGGAACAGGCCGGCGCAGGCCAGCACGGCGCCTGGCCAGTCCATCCGCGGCCTGACGCTGGGGCGGCTGCGCTCAATCCAGGCCACCGCGCCCACCACGGCGACGGCAGCGAACAGCAGGTTCACATACAGCGTCCAGCGCCACGAGAGGTACTGCGTGAGCAGCCCGCCGAGGATCAGGCCCACGGCTCCGCCTCCGGCGGCGACCGAGCCGAACACGCCAAAGGCCCGGCCCCGCTCCCGCGGTTCGCGGAAGGTGCTGACGAGCGTGCCCAGGGCTGAGGGCGCGAGGACGGCGCCGAAGGCACCCTGGAGGGCCCGCGCTGCCACCAGCATCGTGAACGAGACAGAAGCGCCGCCGAGGGCCGAGGCGCCAGCGAACCCGATCAGGCCGGCGATGAAAACCCGCTCGCGGCTGAACATGTCCCCGAGGCGGCCGCCGACCAGCAGCAAGCTGCCGAACGCCAGCGCGTAGGCCGTCACCACCCACTGCCGGTCGCCGTTGGAAAACCCGAGCGCACGCTGCGCCGACGGGAGCGCAATGTTCACGATCGTGGAATCCAGGACCACCATGAGCTGAGCGATAGCGACGACGACAAGGATGAGCCAGCGCCGGTCACCGGGCGCAGCCTGCTGGTCTCCGGCGGCACCCGGCGTCAGAGAAGACATGGACCCATACTCCTTGACCGCCTCGGGGCGCTCAAGGCCGGCCACAGCCAAGCCGTGCCGCAGCACTGCCAGCGCCCCAACCCGGCTCAGCAATCACCGGGCTGAGGCGCTGGCCAGCGTCAGCGAGCCGGACGGCGGCCGCGTACCGGGCGGCCCCGTTCCCGGAAGAAACGGGCTGGGCCCAGCGCCCGCTAGCTGCCGCGGTACTGCTTGCCGAAGTTCGCCATGCCCGAGCCGGACGGCCAGCCCGCTTGCGCGATCAGCGCCTGGTCCTGTGACGGCTGGCCAGTACCGACCGGGGCCGGGGACACCGACTGCACGCTCGTAGCACTGCAGATCGCGTCCGCGTCGTTGTCGGGGCCTGGTACCTGGCTGCTCGTCGGGATGGGGCCGCGAGCAGCCAGCGGGATCCTGGCCGGCAGCAGGACCTCGCCGAGGTTGTTCGCGTTGGCGTCCCGCGCCGTCAGCGGCTGCAGGCCGAACGTCGTCTCGATGAACCGCAGCGTCGAGGTGTGCTCGAACGGGCCTTGGTGCACGACCCGCGGGGCGGCGTGGCTCGATACCACGATGGCTGGCACCCGCAGGCCGAGCTGCGTGTAGTCCGGGATGAGCTGACCATCCGTGGGCGTCGTGCTGTCGCCGGTGTGGTCGACGGTCGACGGGTCGGTGTCGTCGATGACGTGGGACGGCGGCACGTGATCGTAGAAACCGCCCCACTCGTCGAAGGTGACGACGAATACGGTGCTGTCCAGGTATCCGGCGTTGGCGAGTGCGTGGTAGGCGTCGGCGATGAACCGCTCGCCGAGCCGGATATCGGCCAGCGGATGGTCGTCGGCCGACGTGCCGTTGCCCTCGGTGTCGAAGGCCGGATCGATGAAACTGACGTTGGGCAGGTTCCCCGAGGCGACCGTGTCGATGAACGACGGGGTTGGCAGCTGCCCGAATACTGATGCCTCGCCGGTGTAGAACGGGCGCCAGAACGACTCGTATTTGGTGCCCCACAGCGCCAGGTACGGCAGGTCACGGAAGAAGTAGGCACCGGTCGGGACGCCCTGGCTGTTCGGTATCGGCGAGAGCTGATCCCATATCGTCGCCAGCGTCGACGTGGTGGCGGTGTTGTGGTCTCGGTCGGTGCGGGCACAGTGCTGGTAGAACCGGTTCGGGAACGTCTCCCCCGCGAACGAGCAGAAGTAACGGTCGAGCACGGTGTAGCTCTCGGCGAGCGCGCCGATGACCGGCAGGTCAGGCACCATCTTCGGGCTGCCGTCGCGGTTGCGGTTGGTGTAGTAGCCGATCGGGAACGTGTTCGCGGCCGCGAGGGTCACCCCTGGAAGACCTCCGGGGGTCGTCGGGCGCTGCAGAAAGCCGTCCATCTTGCCGAAGTTGTGCTCGACGAGGAAGCCTTCCCAGCTGTGGTCCGGGTCGGAGTAGCCGCAGCCCTGGAAGTCAGGCGCGAGCGGGTAGTTCGGGTAGAAGTTGCCGTCGGTGGAGGACTGGAAGACCAGGTCGTTGCGCCCGTCCGCACCAGGCAGCCACGACAGGAAGTGGTCGAACGAGCGGTTCTCCATCATGAGGATGACCACGTGGCTGATGCCGCCGGAGCCTGCCGGGGTCAGCGCGGGGGCGGCATTCGCCGCCGTCTGGGCGAGTAACTCAGGGGCGGTCAGGGCTGCGCCGGAGGCGGCCATGAGCTGCAGAACGGTGCGTCGTGTCAGCATGAGCCTCAGTTTGTTCAACCCGCAGCGCTGCTGCCAGGCCCGGCGCATGGCAGTGCGGTGACGGCACGGCAAACGGCGAGCCAACTCACTGCGTGTACCTCCACGGCTCCGCTGGGTGTTTGCCGGCGCGGCGCGGCCGATCGCCTCTGCGAGAATCGGGCCATGATGCACCCGGCTGAGACCGTGGGCTTCGCGCTGGCACTGGTCGCAGTCATCGTGGTGGCGCGCGGGCTCGCCGACCGGCTCCGGGTGCCCTACGCAATCGTGCTGACCGGCTGCGGACTGATCTACGCGGTGCTGCCGCTGCCGGCGGTGCATCTGGAGCCGGAGATCGTGCTGTGGCTGATCATCCCGCCGCTGCTCTACGCGGCCGCATTGCGGTCGAGCTTGGTGGCGATCCGGGCTGACTGGCGCCCGATCTCTAGCCTGTCCGTCTTTCTCGTGCTCGCGACGGCTGTCGCGGTCGGCGGGCTCATCGACCTCGTCGTGCCGAGGATCACGCTGGCCGCCGGACTCGCGCTCGGCGCGGCGGTCGCTCCGTCCGACCCGGTCGCGTCGCTGGCGATCGGCCGGCGTGCCGGGCTGCCGTCGCGCATGCTCACGCTGATCGGCGCCGAGGGCATGCTCAACGACGCCACCGCTCTGACGACGCTGCAAGTCGCGGTCGCCGCAACGGTGAGCGGAACGTTCTCCTTCGGGGCTGCCATCGGTGAGTTCGTGCTGGCCGCCGCGGGCGGACTGCTGATCGGGATGGCATTCGGGTATGTGCTGCGGCTGGTCCGGCGGCTGCTGCGGGATCCGCTGCGGGCCAACGCAGTGTCACTGGCCACGCCGTTCGCCGCCTACCTCGCCGGGGAGGCGGCGCACGTGTCCGGAGTGCTGTGCGTCATCATCGCCGGGCTGATGGCCGCCCACGACTCGCCGCGCGACGAGTCGGGAGTCAGCCGGCTGCAGACCGATGCGGTGTGGCAGCTCGTCGAGTTCATCCTCGAGGGCGTGGTGTTCCTCCTTATTGGTGCTCAGCTGCCGACAGTCCTGCGCGGCTTGCACGCCGAGCCCGCGAGCCTGACCGCCAGCGCGATCCTCGTGACGCTGGCCGGCGTGCTGCTGGTGCGGCCGCTCTGGCTCTTCCTCACCCAGTCGATACCCCGGATGCTCGGATGGCGGCTCGGTCATCACGCCCCGCCGCTCACCGGCCGGGAAGTGATCGCGCTGAGCTGGGCCGGTACCCGCGGCGTTATCACGCTCGCGGCCATATTCTCGGTGCCGCTGGCCGTTCGCAGCGGCGGCCGCTTCCCCGACCGGGACCTGCTGCTGCTCTGCGCGTACGTCGTCGTCCTGGTGACGCTGGTCGGCCAGGGCCTGACCTTCGGCCCGCTGCTGCGGCGACTGGGCCTGAAGGCCGATGAAGCCGAGGACGCGCAGGTCCGGCACGAGGCCAGGCTGGCGGCGATCAGCGCCGCGCTCCGCACCGTCGACGACATGCAGGCCGGTCGCGAGATCCCGGCCAGTGTCGCCGACCGGCTGCGGACCACGCTGAACCATCGCGCCGAACGGCATGCGCGGGTGTTCGAGATGCTGTCCGAGGCTGATGGCGAAGCTGGCTGGACGCCGGAGCTGGAGGCTGCCGTCCGCGCCCAGCACGCGGTGATCGAAGCTCAGCGCGAGGAACTGGTGCGCTGGCGGGATGGCGGCCGGCTGTCGGACGACTCCCTCAGGACGCTGCAGCACGAGCTTGATCACGAGGAAAGCGTGCTGCCGGGCGGTTAGCTGGCTGGCTGCGCGCTGCTCTCTGGGCGGTCGATGATGCGCAGCCAGCTGCCGTCCGGCTGCCGCTGGGTGACCTGGACCCGGACCCCGGTGCCATCTTTGGACGGAGTCGACGTGAGCGCCAGGTCGCCGTAGCGGATGGCGGGCAGCGACTCCTCCTGGGGAACGGGCAGCGTCACGTGCGCGGCGAACTGCTCGAGCACGGCGCGGATCGCGTCCCGGCCGATTGTGGTCTGGCCCGGCGGGAAAGCCATCACCGCGTCCGGCGCGTACAGCTCGGCCATGCCGTCGGCGTCGCGCTCGTTGAGGCGCTGCACGAACAGTGTGGTGATCTCCTCGGGTGTGCGGGCCGTCTCTCGTGTCGTCGTGGTCATCGGGGACTCCCTCCGTTGTCGTTGTGCTGGCTGTGGCTCCCAGCCTGGTAGCACCCCGGCCAGAAGTCCAAGAAATTCTGATGCCGATCGATATAATCAGTGATTATGGAGTTGCATCAGCTGGCGTATCTGGTCGCGGTGGCAGAGGAAGGCAGCTTCACCAGGGCTGCCGAGAAGCTGCTGGTCAGTCAGCCGGGAGTCAGCGCCCAGATCCGCAGGCTGGAGCGGGAGCTGGGCGAGGACCTGCTCGATCGCTCGGACCGGACGGTGCGGCCTACCGCGGTCGGCGAGGTAGTTCTCCCGTACGCGCGGGCGGCGCTGGCCGCCGTCGACGGCGCCCGGATCGCGGTGAGCGAGCTGACCGGGCTGCTGCGCGGGCGCGCCGCACTCGGCACCGTCACCTCTCCCAATATCGATCTGGCCGGGCTGCTCGCGGATTTCCACGAGCTGCATCCGATGGTCGAGATTGCCCTCTCAGCCGGCGACACCGACCAGCTCGCTGCCCAGCTGATGACCGGTCAGCTGGACGCCGCGGTCCTCAGCATCGGCGCGACGGCGCCGGACGGCCTGAGTGTCCAGGTCATCGTCGACCAGCCGATCGTCGCGGCCGTCGGCCACCAGCACGAACTAGCTGACCGGGGCGTCGCTGCCCTGGCTGACCTGGCCGGCTGGCCGCTGATCAGCCTGCCCCGAGGGTCGGGACTGCGGGCCCGGCTGGATGAGGCCTGCGCAGCCTCGGCCATGTTCCCGCGCGTCGCGTTCGAGGCCAGCTCGCCGGAGGTCGTCGCAGACCTCGCGGCGCGCGGGCTCGGGGTCGCATTTCTGCCCGGCCCGTTTGCCGAGTTCCGCAAGGACCGGCTGGCAGTGCTGCACATCGAGCAGCCCGAGCTGCGCGGGCGCCTGGTGCTCGCCTGGCGCGCAACCGGGCCTGCCAGCCCGGCAGGCAGGGCGCTGCTGAGCCACCTCCGAAGCCACCTTCGCTAGACGAAAGATGCAACGTCGCGACGGCTCTGGCGGTCTTATGGGGTAGTCCAGCCTGACGAGATCGAAGCGATGAAGCCCTCAGGTCCACCGCCCCTTGCGGCCGCAAGGAAGCGCCCGGCCCCAGGATGGCCCGGCGTTATCGCCGCCCTGGCGTTGATCTGCGCGGGCTGCGGGAGTGCGGCGCCAGCAGGTACCACTCACAGCGGGACATCCGGAACGCTCACGGTCACCGTGATCCAGGTCGGCGGCCCGCCGCTGCCCGGCGGCGGCACGCCCAGGCGACCTCTGCCGGACGCCGAGGTCACAGTCACCTCCGCTACGGCAACCCGGTCATCGCCGACGGGCACGACCGGAGTAGCCACCTTCCGCATGCCCAGCGGCTCGTATTCGGTCTCCGTGTCGACCTGCGGTAGCACCGGTACCCGCAGAGCGACCGTCGTCGCCGCGACCACAACGTCCCTGACGTGGACGTGCCCGATCCCGTAGCGCAGGGCGGGCCGCTCCGCGCAAGCGACGTGAACTGCCGGCGCACGACTGTCGTAGCGTGGGGTGATCGCCGGCGGAGGGGAAGCAGCGATGACGGAGCGCCCGCACGAGTCCGAAGACCTCGAGGACTTTGAGGTCCTCGACACATCCGACACCCTCGAGGGGCCGCCGGGAGACGACCCGCTCGACCGCGGTGTGGTGACACCGGAGCACTGGTCGGCAGCGATCAGATCCGGCGGCACGGCGGATGAGCAGGAGGAAGGCGAGTCCCTCGACGAGCTGCTCGCCGAGGAGGAGCCCGACGTCGGCGCGGAAGATTACGGCGCTGACGACTTCGCCGGCCTGGATGAGAACGAGCCTGGCGACGATGTCCGGCGCGCGCTGGCCGCCGAGGGCCCCGACGAGCGGGCTGGGCGGCTCGTGTCAGCGGCCGATGACGAAGAGAGCGGCAACGGCGACGACGGAGAGGCAGTCGGACATGACGCCGGGATCGACAGCGGCGGAGCCACGGCCGAGGAAGCCGCCGTTCACGTCCTGGACGACGAGGATGACGAGAGCGCAGAGTAGGTCAGAAGACTTCGAGCACCCGCAGAGTTCTGCGGCTGCCGGCAAGGCGACGGGGAGAGCACCATGACGAGCCAGCCAGATGACGTATTCGGTGGACCAGACCGGGGCGCGCACGAAGACGAGCTCGGCGAGGACGCGCCCGGCCGGGAGGACGAATTCGGCGGGGACCGCGCCGCGCACGAAGACGAGCTGGGCGAGGACGCACCCGGCCGCGAAGATGAGCTGGGCGAGGACGCTCCCGGCCGCGAGGATGAGCTCAGCGACCCGGAGGGCTGACCAGCCGCCGGGCTAGGCCGGAGTCGGCTCGGACGTCGGCCGCCACAGGTCTGTGATGGCAACGCCCAGCTCCGCCAGTAGCCGGCGGAGCAGCGGCAGTGACAGGCCGATGACGTTGCCCGGGTCGCCGTCGATGCCGTCGACGAAGGCCGCGCCGCGGCCATCGATGCTGAATCCGCCGGCGAGCCCGAGCGGCTCGCCGGTAGCGGCATAGGCGGCGACCTCCGCGTCCGTGGGCTCGCCGAACCGGATGATGGTGGCCGCGACGCCGCTCGCCTGCCGGCCGGACTGCCCGTCGATGAGCCGGTGCCCCGTGTACAGGACCGCATCCCGGCCCGCCAGCCGCCCCCAGAGCGAGACGGCCTCATCCGCCGTGGCCGGCTTGCCGAGGGCCGCCCCGTCGAGGTCAAGCATCGAGTCGCAGCCGAGCACGAGGTCCCCCGGCCGGAGCGCGGACACCATGGCCGCCTTGCGCTCGGCCAGCAGGGCTACCAGGGCGGCGGTATCCAGGCCGTCCTCGCTGGATTCGTCGGCGCCGCTGACGACGACAACCGGGTCGATCCCAGCGTCGCGCAACAGCCGCAGCCGGGCCGGTGACCTGGACGCCAGCACCAGCATCCTGCCTGCCGGGGGTCCCATCGCGACCGCTAGGCCGGCGGGTTGCCTGGCCGCGGGCCGGTCGCGACCGGGCGGGCCGGGTCGGCGATCCACGCGGACCAGGAGCCCACGTACAGCGCCGAGGGGATGCCCGCGAGTTCCAGCGCCAGCACCTCGTGCGCCGCGGTCACGCCCGAGCCGCAGTAGACGCCCACCGGACGCGCTGCCTCCGCGGCTGGCGAGTGTCCGTTCATGCCTGCCGTGATCCCGAGGTTCGAGAACCGCGACCGCAGGTCGTCAGCCGGCCGGAACAGCCCGTCTCCGGTCACGTTCTCGGCGGTGGGCGCGCTCAGGGCGCCCGGAATGTGGCCGGCCACCTTGTCGGCTGGCTCGGTCTCGCCGCGGTACCGCGCGGGCGCCCTGGCGTCCAGCAGCGTGCCCGACCTGGCCACCTCGGCTGCTCCGCGAGCGTCGAGCACGGGCAGCTGACCCGGCCGGGCCGTGAAGTCACCCGGCCCGGGCTTCATCTCTTCCGCGCTCACCGGCAGACCCGCCGCGGCCCACGCCCGCAGGCCGCCGTCGAGCACCTGGACGGCCTGGTGGCCGTGGTAGCGCAGCAGCCACCAGGCCCTAGCCGCGATCGTCGCGTCGGCCTCGTCGTAGACGACGACCGGGTGATCGTCGCGGACGCCGGCGTCCCGCATCGCGGACTGGAACACCGCCTCGTCCGGCAGCGGGTGACGCCCGCCGTCCCCCGGCGGGCCGGCCAGCTGAGTGTCCAGGTCCACGTAGACCGCGCCCGGCACGTGCCCGGCCCGGTAGCCCTCGATACCAGGCGGCCCGCCCAAGCGCCAGCGGACGTCGATCAGGACCGGTGGATCAGCCGCTGCGAGTGCGTCGGCGAGCGCGGTGACGCGCACGAGCGGGCTGGCGCCTGGTCCTGTCATTCGTCCTCCTGACTTGTGGATAACTGACGAGTAACTGTGCATAACTTACGGCCGGCCGGTGCGGATTCCCGAGGGAGCCTGTGGATAACTCATCCGCCCGAAGCCGCCATCGTCACGCTAGGTAACCCAATAGCGGCACTCTCTGCTCGTCAGGGGTCAGCGACCCATGCATGCCGACAAGAGCTGACTCGCGCGGTTCGGACCGCGTCGCTACCACTGCTGACCGGCCACGCATTGCCGCCACGACGTCGCCGATGCGCGCCTCAGCCGACGCTGTCACAGACCCGAACCAGCCTTGCCCGATAGCCTCGTCGCGACTGACGACCCACGCGCTGTCACCGAGCGTTGCCTGCCAGCCGGCGAGGACGTCTGCCGCCGCACCCGGCTCAGCGTAGACGTGCCGCGCCCGTCCTTCGCCGGCGAGCAGCGCTACTCCGTCGCGCAGCTCCGGCACATCGTCAGCGTCAAAGCGCTCTGCTGCCGGAACATCGACCATGCCGTGGTCGGCCGTCACGTACAGGGCCGTCCCGGCGGGCAGCGCCGCGGCGAGCTGCTCGGCGAGCCGGTCAACATGGGCCAGCTGAAACCGCCAGGCCGGCGACGTGCATCCCCACGCGTGCCCGGTCGCGTCCAGGTCCCCGGTATAGACGATGACCAGCGCACGCCGGGCCTCCGCCAGAGCCGACGCGGTCCTCGCGACCAGTGCGCCGAGCGTGTCAGCCGCGCGGTAATCCGCGCCGCGCATGGCTGCCACCGACAGTCCCGTGTTCCGGAATGCGCCGGCCGCTACTCGGATCGCCGACACCCCGGAAGCAGCGCAGCGCTCGAACACGGTCGACCCGGGCTGCCAGGCCACCGGGTCGACGGCCTTGTCCCATCGCAGCGCGTTGAGCAGCTGGCCGGTTTCTGGCACCCGGACCTGGTAGCCGAGCAGGCCGTGCTGTCCGGGCGGCCGGGCCGTGCCGAGCGAGCCTAGGCTCGTCACCGTCGTGGACGGGAAGCCGGCCGTCAGCCAGCTGCCGGTCTCCATCAGCCCGGCCAGGAACGGCGCGGCAGGCCGGTGACTGCGCAGCAGATCCCAGCCGAGGCCGTCGACCAGGAGCAGGCACGCCCGGCTCGTGGCCGCGAGTCCGAGCGGGTTGACCGCGCCGGGTACACCGAGCGACGCCAGTAGCGAGTCGCTCAGATCGGCCAGGGTGTTCTCCCCGTAGCCCGGCACTACCGGGCCAGAGCCCGGCTGCGAACCCGGGCCTTCGATCCCTGCCGTCACTGGCCGCTGGTCGCCTCGGTCAGCGCCCCGGCGAACGACATCACCTGCTGGACTGCCTCGGGGCCATCCGCGGTCGCGCTGACCCGGACGGTCAGGTCGTCGGCGGTCATCGTGCCGGTGTAGCCGTGATCGGCCTCGCAGTTCTCGTCACCACAGTGCGCGGGCTCGATCTCGAGGTGGGACAGGACGTTCCAGCCGATCGTCAGCACGACCTCGCTCGGAGTGGTCACGCCCGGCAGGTACGAAGCCGGATCCGCGATCACCCTCGTCAGCGCCACCGAGGAGATCCGCGTGTGACGGACCGCCTCTGTGCTGGTCTCGGCCTGCGGCCGCGACTCGGGGTCGGCCTCGTCGGCCGGGTACTCGTCGGTATGCGAGTACACGAGCCTGGTGGGGGTCAGGGCCATGACAGTGATGTGGCGGCGCACCTCCATGCCGGGATCGAAGTGCGCGTCATGGTGCACCACGTACGAGACCACAGGCTCCTGGCCCACCGCGGTCGCTACGGCGTCGTAGACGAGGCCGGGGTAGTAGCCGCTGCGCTCGATCGCGGACTGCAGGTCGGCTCGACCCGAGACCGCCTTCGTATCGCTCATGGTCCCCATCCTGCACCGTTACCGGCCCTACGATCACCACGTGGGCGCAGTTAGCCAGGCAGAAAGCGCAGCACGGCCATGTCGCCGGCCTGGCTGAGCCCGGCCAGCCGCATCCGCCCGGCGGGCGCCCCGCCGGCAAGCAGCCTCGGCGCCCGCGCATCGGCGACGAATACCGGCGCGACCGCGAGCAGGAACTCGTCTGCCAGCCCTGCGGCCAGGAACTGCCCGAGCACGGTGGCGCCCCCCTCAACCATGAGCCGGCCGACGCCCCTGGCGGCGAGATCCGTGAGCAGCCAGTTCAGGTCGGCCCGGCCGGACGGTGCCGGCAGTGCCGGGACTGCCACCACTACTGCGGTCGGCCAGAGCGCACCCGTGATGCGGGCAGCGACCGTTTCCGGCGCGTACACCAGAGGGGGAACGGGGTCTGCGAAGAATCGGGCTCCCGGATCGAGGTCGCCCGTGCCGGTCACGGTGACCCTCCGGGGGTGCGGCGGCAGTCCCCCGGCTACCCGCCGCCGCTGCCGCTCCGGCGACTTCACTAGCAGGCGGGGGTTGTTGGCGCGGATCGTCCGTGCCCCCACCATGATCGCGTCGCTGGTTGCGCGGAGCTCGTCGACCCGGTCCCAGTCGGCTTCGTCGGACAGCTCCAGGCCGTGGCCCGCCGCGTCGTCGATGTAGCCGTCGGCCGACATCGCCGCCGACAGCAGCACGTAGGGTCGCTGCGCCACGCCCCGAACTTATCCGGCGCACAGACCGCGAGTGGGCTGCCAGTGCCCGTCAGGTACCCGGCACAGCGGAGCGCGTCTCGACATACCGGGGGTTTCAGCTTCTTTCTCGCCCGAATTGCAGGCTTTTGCGACACTGAAACCACTGGCACGTCGGCGCTGGACGACGCAAAGCCCTGCTGCCCGTACGCTCAGGTGCCATGCCCTGGACGGGACTGCGGCTGGCGATCACGCTGCTGACCGCCGTGCCAGTCCCTGGCCATGCACCGCGCCGTGCGCCGGACCGCCGGACCGCGGGCGCCGCCATGTACTCAGCCCCCGTCGTCGGTCTCGCGCTCGGCGGGCTGGCGGCCGGCGTGCTGGTCGGCTGTCAGCAAGGTGATGGCCAGCCGGAGTCCAGCCCATGACATGGCACCCGAGCGTACGGGCTAGCCGGTCTGTGGTCCGCTGTCCGATGGCGGCCCACGGAGACGGATAGGGTTCCAGCCGTGGCACGGCGACC
>Ga0123356_10002606_pt1 | contig 19221 bp, 12 predicted proteins | sample TergutEmb28metaG_2_FD_92546 | JGI IMG/M metagenome (GOLD analysis project Ga0123356, IMG submission 92546) | Embiratermes neotenicus P3 segment gut microbial communities from Petit-Saut dam, French Guiana - Emb289 P3 | ecosystem: Host-associated > Arthropoda: Insects > Digestive system > Gut ...
TCGATGCCATAGGCCTCGATTTGTGGCTTGCCGTCCAGGCCCAACAGTTTTTCGACTTCTAGCTCTACCGGCAGGCCATGGGTATCCCAGCCGGCCTTGCGCAGCACATCGTAGCCCTTCATGGCGCGATGGCGGGGGAACAGATCCTTTACCGCCCTGGTAAGGATGTGGCCGATGTGGGGTTTGCCGTTGGCGGTGGGCGGGCCATCATAAAAAGTAAAGGGTTCGGCCCCCTCGTTTTTCACAAGGGCCTTGCAGAAAATGTCGTTTTGTTGCCAGTAGTCGAGCACCTGTTGCTCCCGGGCAACAAAATCCAAGTTGGTAGGAACTTTTTCGTATAAGGTGCGATTGGTTTGCATGGGGCATCTATCCTCCTCTAAATAAAAAACGGCCATCCCCAAAAAAGGGACGGACGTATCCGTGGTACCACCCTGATTGGCGCTCTCGCGCCCACTCGGATCCCGTAACGGGGGAAACCGTGCCGGCCTACTGGGGAGTGCTTGTGGCGCCCCCGTTCGGTGGCCCGCTCCCGGATGATGCCCCTGCGTGCTTTTCGGCCGGGCTTTCACCCTCCCCGGCTCGCTTTGCGACGGTTGCACGCGGAGTTTCCGTTCATCGCGTTTGAATATGGTTCTTATTATAGCCGATGGCGGAGATTTGTAAAGGGGTTTTTGGGATTGAATTTCTTTGTTGTCTTCAAGCAGTTTCCAGGGGATGAATCTCATGGTATAATGCGTCTAATTTGGCAACCAGGCATTGCGAAGGAGAGAAAAATATGAAAGATTCATTGTTAAAAGGATATGCTTTTCTTATTTTGCTGACGGTTATGCTCGGTGGCATGGCTCAGGCAGAAGAGAGACAAGTATGGGCACCCCAGGGAGATGTGGCATTCTTTACGGAAAACGGAAAAGTGGGGCTTCAAACCGTTCGCGGAGAGGTGCTGCATGAGGCTTTCTTTGACAAAGCGAGCCATTTTGATGAAATGGACCAAGCCTGTGTGTTTATTGACGGCAAAATTGGGTGGATGGACCGCGCTGGCAATATAGTTGTTGAGCCCTTGGAATGTGATTCGATGTGGCGTTTGGGAACGGGTCCAGAGCAGGTATTGGTGTTCCAGATCAGAAAGCCCAATGTTCCAGCTTATATGGCCGAGAAGGGCTTCTTTTCAATAAAAGGAGAAATGCTTTCCGATGCGAAGTGGCATAATATCAATGCCTTTCGTAATGGGTTTACTTTTGCAAGAGTGGATAACAAGATTTACAAAATCGATATGCAAGGAAACATTTTAAAGGATGAAGGATGGGAACGGCTTTCTGGCGATATTTATTCAGTGTTTGGAAGTTACGGTGATACAGCTACTGAAAGAACCATATTGGATCCAAACGGTGAGGAGATTGCCACGTTTGGGGTATTCCCGGAAGAAAACGGTAGCGGTATATATACGTTGGGTGCAAAAATCTACTTAAACGGACAGGTTTACATAAGAGATGACTGGACACATTTTAAGTGGCTCAGCGAGAATCGCTATGCGTTTGAGCAAAGCGATGGCAAATGGGGCATAGTAGACCTGGAAATGAATGAAATTTCTCCGCCGCGCTGGGATCGCGTGTATTACAACCCCACGCCTGCGTCGTTTTGGAACGCTTGGAATAATGAACACACCCCGGAGGGCATATGGCTCGTTTATGAGGACTGGAAATACGGATGGATGGACGAAACAGGGAAAATGTTGCTGGAGCCGACATACGACAACATTGCGCCTGTAGGTGAAAACCTTTGGCTGGCGTCCACGTATGATGATGAGACGTTCAGGGATCATTACATTTTGAACGAAAAAGGGCAAATTGTTTCTACAATCCCAGGAAGCGTTGGAGGGGTGTCTAGCTATGGCGAAGGTTCCATAAGCTACACCAATTACGAAACAAGGGACTGGGGATTTGTGAACATGGAAGGAGAGATTTTATCTGCTATCAGCGGCGTGGTGAATATATATAACGGTTTCGATCTGAATAATAGTGGCCTAGTATCAGATGGACGAATACTCATTTCGCGAGCGGGTTGGTATGGTCGTGAACTTGGGTTTGCAGATGTACACGGTAATACCATTTCCTCGCGGGAATGGAAAGATATGTCTGATTTCTCACATGGTTTTGCGGTTGTTGAAACGGAGGATGGATTTAGATATATCAATCATGAAGGCTTGTATGTGAATGCAACAATATGGGATTATGCGGCGGAGTATTTCTTCACAGGTAGCCAATGGATAGCTAAAGTAGGCAAACTAAATGCAACCGGAGCAATGCAATATGGATATATTGATGAACAAGGTGAGCGGATTTGTGAGATAAACTTAACCGAATCACAACTCAATCAGTAGAGAGCTGGTTTGTTCATAAAGGAGCTTTCACCAATCAAAATCCCCTTCTTCGGGCATCAGGAGGGGTTCTTTGGTTACGAGCGTAACGATCATCTGGCCTTCAAACAACTCCTCGGTGGTAACAATCACCGTGCCGCCCTCGTAATCGTAGCCGGTGGTTACGCGGCTTATGAGGGTTAGCTCGTTGTCCTGGTACTCATGCACGCTGTCGATATACTCTGCGGCTCCACCGGTGGCAAAGCCGAGCACTTGCCTTCTCTCCGGATCAAATAGGGGCGAGGAGATGGCCGAGAGCGCTTCGCTGTACACGAAGCGGTTATCAACCGGATCCCAAAGCCAGCAGTGATAGGGGATGTTGACCCCGCCGGACACGTACTGCATCAGGCGCATGTCCATATAGCCGTCGAAGTTCATATCTTCCAGCACAAAACCAAAACCGTACTCCGGATCGGCAAAGGTTTCGGCGGGTGGGTCTATGTGGATTCGCTGTAACTCACCGCCATTGTTCTCGCGGGCAACAACGATGGTGTGAATATAGAAAAAGGCGCTTTCATTGTCGTACAAATCTTCTTCGCTCTGGGTGTATTCCAGGATGAACACAAGGGGCGCCATGTCTTCGCGCAACTGTTTCGTTATTTGGTGAGACCCTGCCAATGCGGCGATGGGCAGCATAAGCAATACACACAAAATAACCAAAGCACGGTGGATACGCATGTTTTCCTCCTTAGTTTTGTGGGTAAAACAGCTCCTGCAGAATCTCGCGGTTTTGCCGCCACCTTACATCCAGCACCGAGGACCCCCGCAGCCTGCCGTAAGAAAAGGTGCGGTCGGCAGGCACACGATGCTCCACAAACTGCGCGTTTCGGAGCCCATAGACCGTTTGGAACGCCTCGGCCATTTGCGTCATGCTCATGTCGGTGGTCACCATGCCGCTAACTACATTATATATATGCAACATTTCGGGCAACGAAAGGGCCGAGACCTTCTTCATCATTTCGGCCAGCACCTTGCGCTGGTTCCTGGTGCGCGCAAAGTCGCCGCCAGCGCCGTGGCGGTCGCGCATGTAGGCAAGCGCGATGCGGCCGGACATATTCGTTAGGCCGGGGCCATCGGGCATGTTGGGATCCTGGCCCCGCAAAATGCTGTAAATCCAGCGGTACTCAATCAAAGAAATCTCAAGTTCCACCCCGCCTAGGGCGTCGATCAGCGCCTTGATGGCGTCAAAGTCCATCACCACCACGCCCTCAATTGGTATCTGCAAATGGCGTTCGATGGTGGACTTTGCACCTGCCATGCCGTAGTTGCTATACACGGTGTTTAACTTATTTTCTCCGCCGCCGGGGGTGGTTACCTTGCAATCGCGTAAAATAGAGGTGAAAATCACCCGGTTGCCGGTGGGATCCAGCGTAACCAACAAAACGACGTCCGAGCGGGCGGAGGCTGATTCCCGAACCGTGTAGTAATCCAGGCCCAGCACCAGGTAGTGCTTTGGCTCGGGGCCCTCTTCCATCAGAGCTTGCAAAGGAAAGCAAAGCGTAACGGCACACAGCAGCGCGGCCAACAGCGCGAGAATACGCAGATGTTTGTGCATGGTGAATCCTCCCGTGCATGGATTTGATGCGATAAGTTAACGAATGAAAGAGAAATTTTCTTCCGGGACACTAGGTGCTAAACAGCAGGGCAGGCAACTCGTGCCCCGCCTCCAGCACGGGCATAAACCCCGCGGCCTCCTCGCTAAACTTGCGGGGCGCACCGGGCCACCGGCTGTCATACAGGCAGTAGGGCACGGGAGTCCCGTCGTGGGTTTGGGTGGTGAGCAGCGTATAGTGATCGCTGAGCAGCAGGAAACGGAAGTCCGGATCGATGGCCGGAAGGGCGGCTAGCAGCGGCGCGATCACCCGCCTGTCGATGCGGCGCAGGGCTTCGCACTTGCCTTCCACATCACCGGCGTGAGCGCATTCGTCGGGGGCTTCGATGTGCAGTACGGCTAGATCGGCTCCACCGGACAGCGCTTCTAATGCCGCACGTACCTTTGCTTCGTAATCGGTGTTTAGTTCGCCCGTAGCGCCCGGAATCCGGGGCGCGGGCAGGCCAGCCAGCGCCGCGATACCCCATACCAGGGGCACCGCCGAGATCACCACAGCCCGTTTTCCGTATTTTTTTTCAAAGGGTTCCAGGGTGATTGCCCGGCCCGCTCCCCAGGGCCACAAGCAGTTGGCCGGGTGAGAGCGGAGGGCCTTGTGGGAGGCGCGCATGTATTCAGTCAGCTCTTTTGCCAAAGTTCCGCGGGGCAGATGGGGCGCGATGGGTTGCCCCAACACATTGTGGGGTTCGGTGAGGGCAAAATCCGTGGCGCCGGAGGGGCTGTTGATCACGCCGATTTGGCGAAAGCTGCGGCTGGTGTGCAACGTAATACCAAGGGCCTTGGCGGCTTGCTGAAAGCCCTGATCGGCATGTAATGCCGCGATCAGCGCGTCTACTTCTTCGCCTTCCACATTGTTGCCATTGTGGGAGAGGATGCGGGCGCGGTCAAAATCATCGCCCTCCAGCGCAACCAAATTCACCCGAAAAGAGACTTCGCCGGGCTGTAAAGTTACGCCGCTTCCCGCCGCCTCCAACGGAGAGCGCCCGGTGTAACATGCCCGAGGATCATAACCAAAGATGGATAAAATAGCGGTATCGCTGCCTGCCGGGAGGCCCTCCGGCACGGTGCGGACATGCCCCAGCTCGCCACCGGCAAGGGTGTCAAAGCCGGGCAAATGCAACACTTCCAGTGGGGTGCGGCCTGCCAGGGAAGGCACCGGGCCGTCGGCGATTCCATCGGCGATCAAGATCACGTACTTCATAAAAGCATCTCCACTTGCTCTGTGTATTGGCACGCCGGGCGCACATGGCGCACCTCCCGCCCAACGCTGCGGGCGTAGCGTAATGTGTAGCGGGTTCCCCCCGCCGGGCGTCCATCGTATACCGCGATCACCAGGGAGGCGGCTTCTACCAGCGCCCGGTCCCGCTCAAAAAAACAGCCGGGGATGTAGTCTTCGCTCTGTATGCTTACGGCATCGCAGGCGGCGATCAGCTTTTGGAACAAAGGTTCCTTTGAAAGCAGGCGGGCCCGGTAGGGGAGCAGGGCTTCCAGCCGAATGGCGGGGTTGCTTGCCTTAAGTTCGGCCACGATCTGGGCAAAGTACAAGTCCGCGCCCCGCGCAAAACCCGAAAGGAAGCGGGTATAACCCTCGGCCACGGCGCGGTCAATCTCCCGCCGCAGGCCCAAATGCACGGTTTCGAGGTGCTCCTCGGAGATGTCCCGGTGGCCGGTTACGCAGCAGGTTCTGTTCAATGCACACATCTGTGTACTATTTGACGAGGGGGGAGGGATTCCCTGCGCTGTTTTTGTATTCTTTCGCCTCGGAAAATTTGCCATCCTTGTTGACACGCGTATATCCGCTATGTTATGTTAATAAAAAATGGACAATGTGGCAATATTCGCTACACCTAGTGACATCAAAATCAAGGAGGAAGTACTTATGCTCAAGCGATGGATGGCTCTCTTTTTGTGTTTTCTTTTGATGGCCGCGCCCTTGCTGGCGAACGCTGCGGACGACCCGGACTTGGATCCGCCGGTTGCCACGGCTGAGCCGGTAGAGACGCCCGAGCCGACGCCGGAACCGGTCTCCACGCCGGAGCCGACGGAGGAACCCAAGGCGCCCGGCGTGGAGCCGCCCGATGATAACGGCGCAGCCGCCCCCCCCCCAGGAAATTCCAGCTATCGGCATTGAAATCGACCCGCCGCTCATTACGTTTGCGCCGGGCGATACGGTGGCGCTTGAAGCGCTGCTGACCCCAAGCAATAGCACGGACGGCGTGGAATGGGAGTCCAGCGACCCGGACGTGGTGGAGCTTGAATACGACGGATACAGCTGGCTGGCCGTTGCCATAGCCGAGGGTGAGGCTACCATTACCGCCACCGCCGACAGCGGCGTGACTGCCGAAGCGCTTGTTGTAATAGAGGAAGCGGCTTATGAAAGCGCTTCGGGTGTCGTGGCCTTAATGGGTGCTGGAGCGATGGGCGTGCCGGAAGATTTTTGGCTCGGTTCGAACAGCGATATCCTAGCGCCGGGAGAGCAAGGCACCCTATACGGGTGGTTCTACCCAGAGGAAAGCTCCGATAACGTCACTTGGATTTCCAGTGACCCGGGCGTCGTTGCTGTGGGGGCCATCAATACAGATGAAAACCCAATTTTATGTACAATCGAGGGCATATCCATCGGCACGGCAACCATCACCGCCACAACCGACGGCGGCTTGGATTATTCTATAGGGATTGAGGTATTGCCGCTCGCCGGCAGCATCAGCTTGAGCCCTTCACCCCTTACGGTGCGGGAAGGCAAGAATGTATATCTGTCTGTCGTTTACCCGGAAGGTACATTTGGAATGTATGATATGACCTATAATAACGACGATGTCAATGCATTCGGGCCTTGGATGTATGACACCGGCAGAATAGCCGTGAGGGGACAGGAAGTAGGCACTGGCACGATCACCGTATCGATGCAGTCGGCCCCTGAGAAAACCGCTACGGTTCAAGTCGAAGTGGTGGATGCAAACACCAATCCGGCTACCAGCATAACCCTGGACTGCTGGTTTAATGAAAATAATTTTGCGCTCGGCGAGGACGATATCATTGCGGCGCAACTGTTCCCCGCGGACGCCACGGACTTGATTGAATGGGAATCCAGCGATCTGTCGGTGGTTAGCGTGGAGTCTTACCGCGAGTACGATGGCGACGGCAGCGTTTGGGGTATGGTCACCGCCGAAGGACCGGGAACCGCCACCATCACCCTGCGCGCCGAGGGTGGCGCAACCGGCACCGTAGACATCACGGTGTCGGAAGGTGGCGGCGGCCCGGTTGGCGAAGCTACCAACATCGAAATTGACGTTGGTGATGTGCTACAGCTGGGATTGGGCGCTACGAATGTTGGTATTTCCTACATAATTGATCCGCCGAACGCCGCCGACACCATCGTGTGGTCGTCCGGGGATGAGAACATCCTGGAGATCAGAACCGCGACCGAGGAAGATGGTGAATGGGCGTATGAACGGCGGTGGGGCATCGCAACCGCTAAAGCGCTGGGAGAGACGACCGTCACCGTCACCGCCGTCGAAAGCGGCATATCCTGCACAAAGCCCGCCTTTGTGGTGCCGATGGCTACGGGGATCACGGCGGTTTCTCCTGTCAACTTACTGGTGAATCAGACGAAGTGGCTGCAATTTAGCTACACGCCCGAGGGATCGACCGGCATATATTCCTGGTATTCGATGGATGAAAACATCGTGGCCAGCGTTGATGTCGACGGCGGGAACATCAGGGGCGTCAGCGAAGGCACGACCACCGTCAGGATCGAACTAGTGGACGGCAATGGCATGGATACCGGCATCTATGCTGACGTGGAAGTTATCGTTTGGCCGGAAGGCACTACGTTCGCAGCCGAAGATATATGGCTTGATACCTGGTATGGCGACTACCTGTGGTTGCCGGTAGGGGCCACAGAGGGGGCTTGGGTGGAGGTATTCCCCGAGGGCGCCACCGACGAAGTCACCTGGTCGTCCAGCAATACGTCGGTGGCCACTGTACAGCCGCCAAATCAGCCGTGGAACGAAGGCTTCAAAACCGCGTTTGTGACCGCCCATAGGCAGGGTACCGCCACCATCACCGCAAGCATACCCAACGGCCAAAGCGTTTCCTTTACCGTTGAAGTGCCCAGGGCGGCAACCGGCTTTACCCTTCCATATACCAGCTATACGATGCGCTTGGGCAGGGACCGGTTCTTTGGCGGCGATCCCGTGTTTACGCCAGCCGGTAGCGCTCTGGGGTTGGAGTGGAGTTCCGACAATCCCAGTGTGGCTATGATGCATGACTATGGCCGGCTTGAGACGAATGGTACGGGTACGGCCACCATCACGGCAAAAGGTATCACCAATCCCGGTATTACGCGCAGTTTTACCCTGAACGTGGTGGACAGCAATACCAAACCAGCGACGCTCTTCCGCATGGATGCAACCGTGATCGAGCTGGCGGAGGATTGGGAGGGTTATTGGTGGCGCTACATCATGGAACCCCGGGACGCCACCGACAATATCACCTGGACATCCAGCGACGAGAACGTATTTGTGATTGAGGGTTACGATGTGGACGATGTGGGCCTGAGCGCGGTTGGCTTGGGAACAGCCACGCTAACCGGCGTAACCGAAGGCGGCCTAACTACCACCGCCACGGTATACGTGAAGCCCAATCCAACGGATATCGCCCTCAACTACCCCACGCTAACGATGCGCCAGGGCGAGTTCTTCAACCTAGATTATTCCCTGACGCCCGCGGATGCCATTGGCTGGCCCGACTGGTGGAGCAATAACGCAACCATCGTATCGGTGGAGGACGGCAGGCTGTACGCCGCCCGTGCGGGCACGGCAACCATCTATGCGACTTTGGATAATGGGCTGCAGGCCTCCTGCGTTGTGACCGTGGTTACGACGAATGCAAAGCCCGCCGAGGCGCTCACTTTCAGAATGGCCCATTATATACTTGAAATGGGGAGCGACGCTTGGATCGACCTGCTGCACAAGGAACCGGAGGACACCACCGACAAGGCCACCGTCACTTCCAGCAGCACGGCGGTTGTAACGGTTACTAGAAGAAGTGACGGCATTTATGTGCTGAGCCCCAAGAGGGCCGGTACTGCTACACTCACCGCCACATCCGAATGCAAAAAACACGTCACCACCGCCATGGTGACCGTGGTGCCCCGCGCCACCGGCATGAGTTTCCCCGGCTCCCCGTTCACGGTGCGCAAGGGAGAGTATTTCCGCAACCGGCTGGTATCGGCGATCCAGTGGACGCCCGCCACTGCCGACGCGGGATGGGCTACCTATACTTCCAGTGACGAGGGTGTGGTTTCCACCGGCTATTGGGGTTATGATCTGGTTGCCGAGGAAGTGGGCCAGGCCACCATTACCGCCCGCCTGATCAGCAACCCGAATGTAAGCGCCACCGTCGATGTTAACGTGGTCGATACGAATACCGTAGAGGTGACAAGCATCGGCATCGGGGACATGAGCTTGCAGTTGAAGCTCACGGGCTACTCTGCCAAAGCGGATATACAGCCCCTATTCCACACGGACAAGATCATCTGGAATTCGCTCAATCCGTCCATCGTGCAAATCAACGGGTGGAATGATGACGGGAGAGCGTGGCTCGTTCCTAAGGCGGTGGGAACCGCCATTGTAGAGATAACCGCTGTAGACAGCGCCATCACCAAGCAAGTAGCGGTGACCGTTGTCGACGAGCGCCCCACCCTCAGCTTTTCTGAGACCAGCTTCGCCAAGCTGGTGGGCGATGAGTTGAACGAGCAGCCGGTTATCACATTTACCACGGCGACCGCGCCCCCGCTCCTGGATTGGACTACCAGCAATGCCGCTGTGGCTACGGTGGACAACTTTGGCGCGGTGACCTGCGTAGGCGCGGGCACGGCTGTCATCACCGCTTACATGGCGGAGTTCCCGGCGGTCAGGGCATCATACACGGTGACGGTAACGGGCAAAGTGACCGCCATCAGGCTGGACAAAACCTCCGTTACGCAAGGCCCGGACTCCGAGTTTACGCTTACGGCCATTACCACCCCCGCCAACAGCACAGAGGAGTTGGTGTGGATGTCTAATGACCCCGCCAACTTCACGATCACGCCGGTGGGCGATACCGGAAAAGTGGTTCGCCTCAATATCCAAGAGAATGCGCCAAGGAACGGCCTTGTGACCGTTAGAACCGTAGACAATCGCCACTGGGTCCAGTGCATCGTGACCGTGCGCAGGGTGGCCACGGGCATCTCCCTGGATGAGACGGAGCTATTGCTGGCCGTGGGTGACCAGTCTACGCTTACATGGGCCCTTGAGCCCGCCGATGCCGACGACCGCATCAGTGGGAGAACCAGCAATGCGAGGGTTGCTACGGTTACAAACAGCAGTACGGTGGATAATCCTGTGCTGCAGGTAACCGCAGTAGGCGTTGGCACAGCCACGCTAACTTTTACAACCCAAGCCGGAGCAACCGCAACTTGCGTTGTAACCGTGCGTGAGCCGGTAACCGGCATCACCCTCAATCCACCCAGCGCCAATGTGATCAGGGGCAGGACGCTGCAACTGAGGCCCATCATCACCCCTGCCAACGGCACCGACCGGCTGACTTGGGAATCCAGCGACGATAGCTTCGCTACGGTTACCCCAAATGGCCTGGTTACGGCCAGAGGGGTTGGCACAGCCACCATCACGGCAAGGACTGCCTTTGGGGTATCCGCGCAGTCTACGATCACCGTTATCGTCCCCGCCACGGCGATCAGGATTCCGGCGACACTCCGCGTGAAAATGGGCGAAGCCCCATCGTTGGCCAGTTCTGTCATACTCACGCCCGCAGACAGTACCGATGGGGTAACGTGGACCAGCGCCGCGCCGCTCGTCGCCATCGTAGATACGAATACCGGCGTGATCACAACGGAAGGCCCCGGAACGGCAAGGATCACCGCGCGCACAACAAGCGGCAGGACTGCTGTATGTACCGTTACCGTATGGAAAAACCCGGATGAAGTAGAACTAAACGCCAATACGCCCCTCAATGGTGAAAGTTTCGACTTGGGCAGGGGCAAAACCAGGCAGCTGGGCTTTAGGGCGGTGCCTGCGCTTTCCGTGTGCAGGGCGCTGGCCACGTGGTCGAGCAGCAACACGGCTGTGGCCACAGTATCGGCTGCCGGCTTGGTCAGGGGCGTCAATACGGGCGAAGCCACAATCACCCTACAGATCGGAGACATGACGCCGTTCACTTGGGAGGTGAACGTGCAAACGCCTTCCACCGCGGTGCGGATCACGCCGCCGGACGGCCTTACGGCGATCCCAGTGAGTGGGGGCACGCTGCAGCTGGCCGCCACCCTAACGCCGCTAAATAGCACCGATACAATCACATGGAGCAGTAACAACTCTGATGTAGCGGTGGTGGACAGCACCGGGCAGGTGACAGCGGTCACGCGCGGCACGGCCATCATTACCGCTACCACCACCAGCGGCAGAAGAGCAACCGTCACCGTTACCGTGTACGGAGCCGCTACGAACCCCACGATTACGTCCCCCACCGCAGGCGCCATTAACCTTGAAAGAGGCAAGACAGTTACGATGAGGGGCACGGTCGCCGCCGATCCGTTGCCCGTATGCAGGGTGTGGACCAGCAGCGACCCGTCGGTGGCCAGCGTCCACCCGATGACCGGCGTTGTAAGGGCCGTGAGTACCGGTTCGGCCACGATCATCTTCGGCACCGGAAGCACCACTCCCAGTGGCGGCCCCAACGAGCGCCACATCACTGTCACAACCGCGGCAACGGGCGTCACACTGAGCAGCACTACGCTGAATGTGGAAATCGGCAAAGAGTTCAGCCTCACCGGCACCATCGCGCCGGTCGGCAGCACCACCAACTTTAGGCTCCCAGGACAGAACCCCGCCCCCACCACCAGCAGCAACGTTGCCGTCGTGCAGGTTCTGGACGCCGAGCGCATAACTCTCCCCGACTTAATGGCCCCGCCCCACACCCGGATCCATACGCTGGAGGCCGAATTCAGGGCGGGCCCGAACCCGGGCAAGGCCACCCTCACCTTCTTTGCTATGGACGGCAAGAGAGCCACCTGCGCGGTGACGGTGTGGAAGGAAGCCGACACCACTTCCCTCCTGCCAGCCACCACCACGGCCAGCAACCCCAATAGGCTGGAACTCAACAGAACCGTGCAATTGCGCGCCGTGATGACGCCCGCAGGTACGAATACCCCGGTGAAGTGGGAGAGCAGTGACGAGACTGTTGCCACCGTATCCGCCACCGGCCTGGTGAGGGCGGTGGGCCTAGGCAACGCGGAAATCAGGCTTTATTCGATGAAGGCGGGAAGCGTGTGGGCAACAGAGCCAGACGCCCGCTACTACGTGGTAGGAACCAGGTCCGCCACTTCCATCAGGCTCGATAAAGCCAGGATGACCCTAGACATATCGGCAGTAGTTGCCGATGCAACCGGACTGCTGACGCCAACGCTGCTGCCGGTAGGAAACAACAGCACGGTTACGTGGGCCAGCAACAGGGATAGCGTTGCTACGGTGGATGAGAACGGCGTGGTTACCTCTGTCGGCCCCGGCGCCGCCACCATCACCGCCACCACCAGCAGCGGCAGGAGGGTGACTTGCGCGGTGACCGTGGTGCGCTCCGCTACCAGTCTGGAGGTTAAGGAGGAGGGCGCGGGCGCGCCTCTGCTGCGGACGACGATTGCAAGAAATACCACCATCAGAGCCATCGCAACGGTTGAGCCGGTGGAGGGCACCACCGACAAGATCACCTGGACCACCAGCAATAACAAGGTCGCCACGGTTACGCCCAGGGTGGTGAGCGGCCAGTTGTTCTGCGACATTCGGGGTATGGGACTTGGCGACGCAATCGTCACCGTGCGAATCGGTGCGCAGGTGTATAGATTTGCTGTAACAGTCTCGCAATAACCTAAAAAATCCAACGGATCCGAGGGGTGTGCCACAAAGCGCACCCCTTTTATTTTTTTGATAAATATGATAGAATCACGCAATGATACACTTTGCGCTCAAGAACTCCAAGCTTGCGCCCTACCTGGGCGACCGGGCGTTTTACAAAAGCGCCCTACTGGTGATGATCCCCGTGATTTTGCAGCAGTTGGTCAACGCCATGTTTAACTTTGTGGACAATGTGATGGTAGCCAGCATCGATGAGCTGTCCATGGTGGCTGTGACCGTGGCCAACAGGCCGGCCATGCTGTATTACGCGCTCTTTTTTGGATTCACCGGTGCGGCGGGTCTGCTACTTTCCCAATACTACGGCGCAAACAGGCTGGATGTGTGCCAGCGCATCTTTTCGGTGGAGATGCTGTTGGGTTTCGCTTTTTCGTTGCTATTCGCTCTTGCGATGGGCCTGTTTCCGGAGCAGGTGATGCGTTTTTTTGTAACCGACGAGTACACCATTTCGGTGGGCGTGGCGTACCTGCGCGTGGTGGTATGGGCTTACCTACCGGCGGCAGTGTCGTCGGTATGTGTGTTTTCGCTGCGGTCGCTGGGCATTAATTTATTGCCGATGGTGGTGAGCATGCTGGCCATCGCCACCAGCGCGTTTTTGAATTGGGTGCTGATATTCGGGAATCTTGGCATGCCCCGCATGGGGGTGCAGGGCGCGGCGCTGGGCACGCTGCTGGGCCGCGTGCTGGAGATGTGCATCTATGTGGTGGTATTGCTTACGAAAAAAACGCCCTTCAGCCTCAATCTGTATCATGCCCGGCGCATCGGCAGGCCGGTTATGCGCGACTATGTGGGCAAGGCGCTTCCCCTTACATGCAATGAGATTCTTTGGTCCTCCGGATTGATGATATTCTTTTGGGCGTATACGCGCATTAATGAGGCGGCGCTGCCTGCCATCAATGTGATGGATCAGGTATTTAACATATCTTGGGTATTTTTTATGGGCATGAGCAGCGCCATATCGGTGATGGTGGGCAAGCAGCTGGGCGCTGGCGAGTTTGGTTTGGCCAAACAAAACGCCAAACGGCTGTACGGTCTGGGGCTAATGATCTCGGCGGTATGTATCGTGGTGTCGCTGGGGGTGGTGCAGGTGGTGGGCGGCATCTTTCCCAAGCTCTCACCGCCGCAAATTCCGCTGGCCAAGCAGATGATTTATATCATGGTATGTTTTTTTCCAACCAGCGCAACATACGCTATCAGCTTCTTTTTGCTGCGGGCCGGTGGCGACACCAAAAACGCGATGCTGCTGGACAGCGTCTACATGTGGGTGATCCCGGTGCCCGTGGCCCTTGTGATGGCCATCGCCTTTTCGGGCAGGATTGACGTTCGCCTGGCGATGCTTATCATACAGTTGCTTATGAATCTTAAGGTGATATGGGCGGTACGGATCGTTAAACGCGGCACTTGGCTTAGGAATCTGACTATGCCGTGATCCGCCCAAGGGTTCGCTGCACCAGGGGGATCGCTAGCACGGCGATGCAGATCACGATCTCCACGAAAACAAAGCTGTTATAGGCGATGCTGTAGGCCAGCGGCGCCTGGCCCTCGGGCGCGTAAGAGGCAAAAAACACTACGCCGCTCAGCACATGGCAGGTGTACCGCCATAGGCCGGCGGATACTGCCCCGGCAAGGTAGTTCCATTTGGGCGAGGCCTTGGCAAACAGCCCGCATGCCGCGATGCCCATATAGGCCAGCGGGTAGTCCAGGATCGCCTGCACCGGCGTTAGGATCCACGGGTCTTGCAGCATGTTCAGCAGGCCGTAAGCCAGGGATACCACCGCGCTGGGCAGCGGGCCGTAAGCCAGCGCAAAGGCGATCAGGGGCAGCATGGAGGCCGGGGTAATGCTTCCGCCCTGGGGCATGCGGAACAGGCGTATGCTGGACAGTGCAAAGGCAAGGGCGATACACAGCGCGCCATACACCAGCATCTGTGTGGTGAACAGGGGTTTTCCGTACGATTTTTTTGGCAACAATCCCACTCCTTTTGATTTACCGCGCAAAAAACCCGTGTGTCAGGCACACGGGAAACGAACATCGCAAAAGACTTGCGCTTTTCGCTTCCCTACGGTAGGATTACCTACACAGGTTCAAAGGGTTGGGCACGGGCCCTCTCAGCATAGCTGCTCCCCTAGCGGTATGAAATTATGAATAGTATAGCATAGAAAAAGGTGAACCGCAATGAACAAAACACCCACAATCCGCAAACACAGCCACTTCTTTGCCTACATGGCGCGTTTGAAACTCATCAAACGCTGGGGGCTGATGCGCAATACCCAGCCGGAGAATAACGCCGAGCACACCGCCCAGGTGGCCATGATCGCCCACGGCCTGGCCGTGCTGCAAAGTGCCCGATACAATGGCAATCTGGATGCTGGCTTTGTGGCTGCCCTGGCCCTTTATCACGATGTGGGGGAGGTGATCACCGGCGACCTTGCCACGCCCATCAAGTACTTTAACCCGCTGATCAAGGAGGCTTTTTTTCGCATCGAGGATGTGGCAGCCCGCAAACTGCTGGATATGCTGCCCGATGATCTGCACCCAACTTACGGGCCCTTGCTTGCGCCGGACATGACCACCCTGGCCTGGCGGTTGGTGAAGGCGGCCGACCGCATCGCCGCCTACGCCAAATGCGTGGAAGAGATCAAGGCTGGTAACAGCGAGTTCGCGCTGGCCGCAGAAAGTATCTTAAAGAGCATTGAAGCCATCGACATACCGGCGGTGCGCGACTTTATGAATGACTTTGCCCCTAGTTATGCCCTGTCGTTGGACGAGTTGGATTAGGCCATGATATACTGTATGGCAATGCAAAACATATGGGGGAATCGTTTCATGCGGGTGAATTGGTTTAGGGTGTTGAGCGCGTTGTTATGTGCGGCGCTGTTGCTGGCAATGCTGCCGGGGATATTTGCACTGGCGGATTCTTTTGCCATTCAAGAGATATTCTTTGCTAATAGGGATGGTGAACTCTGGCTGGTGGGCCGTTTGGAGCCCCAGACTATGCCGGTGGCGGCGGTGGTTTTTTTGGTGCTTCCAACCGAGCTGAGCCAGCCGGAGCCGGACGTGTATCTGTATCCCGTGGATAAAAACGGCTTTTTTGCGTTGCCAGCGGGCCCCTTGGAAGAAGACGGCGTGATCGTGGGCCAGTATGTTATCTATGTATGCAACGGAACCAATCCGCCGCCAAACGATTATGAGGAAGTAAGGCGTGCCGCCCTTTCCGAACTTATTTTTAGCAGGGCCGGGGAACAGTACGATCAGATTTTGGCCAGTGCGGATCCGCTGCCGACTGAAATACTGATTGCCAACACGCCTATGCCTACACCTGAACCCACACCCGAGCCCACATCTACATCAACCCCCGAACCTACCCCCGAACCTACCCCTGAGCCCACACCCGAGCCCACACCTGAAACCATACCCGAACCAGGGCCCATGACCGAGGCCATGGCGGAGCGTTATGTGCAGGTATTGCTCCAAACCGAACTCAATCCCATGGCCTCGGCGGCGTATCAGGCGGGCATCAACGACCTGGTGCTCCATAAGATGCTGGAATCCGTGACGGTGGAACAGTTGCCAAACGGCGCATATCAGGCACTGGTTGCCGCGCCCGACTTTACCGTACCGGCCAGCCTTGCCAAGTATCAGGGCGAAACGCCGTCTAACTACGTTGTAATGTGGCTAAACGAGCTGCGGGCCGCAGTCTTGGAATTGCCCGACCACGGCCCCATGATCATGCTGTCCGTGCCCGCCGAAGGGATATGGACCGACAGGGAACGCGACATGTTCCGCACTTGGCTGTGGGGGCAGACCGGCATGAATGCGTGGCTGCGCCAAACCATTGAGCAATCGGGCCTGTACAGGGCCCTGGGCCGCCTGATCTTTGGCATGCCGGAGGAGGAGAGCGGGTTCATCAGGCGCTTTGCCCACAGGGAGCAAACGCCGCTGTTCTCCACGGGCGAAGTCGGGTACGGGCGCATGACCCGCGGCAACAGGGGCAAAAACGTGGAGGTTGCCCAACAGGCGCTGATCGCCCTGGGATACATGCTCGAGGGCAGCGATACCGGCGTATTTAACCGGGAGATGGAGAATGTTGTGAGGCAATTTCAGCGGGACAACGGCCTGCGGGACGATGGTGTGCTGGCCAGCAGAACCCAGGAAGTGCTTTTTGTGGAGAGCGAAGGCGTCACCATCCAGGACATGCTGATGGCCAACGGTATCTCGCAGACTAGTTTGGATATGTGGTGGCCGGTATTCGTGCGGTCGATGTTTAATATCGAATGGCGGGTTGAGGACTTTGGTATGCCGATTTTGATGTATCACACGGTGAATTTCGACGCGCTTACCGAGAGGGTCACCGCCGATCTGATCCAAGCGGCGGAAGGTGGCCAACTTGAAGCCAGCGGGCTCAACCAAGCGTTGCGCAGTAGAGCAGTGGAGTTGCTTGGGGAGTTGGAGCGGCCGGTGCGCAAGGAGATGCGGCTGGCGTTGCCCTGTGCATCCGGTGTGGCGCCAAGGGACTTTTTCGAAGTCCTGGGCTCCGGCTGGATCGAGGACAACTACCGGTTGTTTACTCAGGCCATGCAGACGGCGCGCTTGGGTATAACGCAACATATGGGTTGGTAAACCTACATCATCGATTTCAGCGCATTAAGGGTCTTGCCCATCTCCTCGTTGTTGCCGATGGTGATGCGCAGCCAGTCCGCGATGCGTGGTTCGCTGAACCGGCGAACCAGTATGCCCTGGCCCCGCAGGGATGCCTGCAGCGCTTCGCCCTGGTGATTGGGATGGCGGGCGAATACAAAGTTGGCATCCGAAGGCAAAACCGAAAAGCCCATCTCCTGCAGCCCGTTGGAAAAGTCCAAACGAGCGGCACGGACGGCGGCTACACAACGTTCCGTATAGGCTGTGTCGCTGATGGCTGCCAGAGCCGTGGCTTGGGCCAGGCGATCCACCCCATGGGGATTGAAGCTTTTTTGCACCTTGTGTAGCCCTTCGATCAGTGCGGGATGGGCCATGGCGTACCCCACACGTTGGCCGGCCAGGGCGTAGGCTTTCGAAAAGGTACGCACGGCCACTACATTGTCCAAGGTGTCCAATAGGGGTAATGCGCTCTCGCCGCCAAAGTTGATGTACGCCTCGTCCACCAGCAATACGCTGCCGTGGGCCGCGCAATTTTCGGCGATGTGCCGCAAAGCTCCCGGCGGAAGCGCCAAGGAAGTGGGTGCATTGGGATTGGCCAGTACAACCCCGGCGCCGCCGCATAAGCTGCCGGGATCAATCGAAAAATTGCTTAGCACCGGCGCGGTTTGGTATGTTGTTGCCGATAGCCTGGCAAGCGTATGAAAGAAAGCGTAAGAAATATCCGCGCCCCGTACAGTGGCTCCGGCAAAAAAGGCCGCAAAACAAAAAGCCAGCACTTCGTTTGCGCCGTTGCCCACAAATATCTGCTCGGGCTTGATGCCGTGGAGCTCAGCCAGGCTTTTGCGCAAGGCAATACATGCCGGATCCGGGTATAGGCGCAGCTGCGCTGCCTCGGCCTGCAGGGCGGTGATTACGCCGGGTGCGGGGGAGAAGGGGCTCTCGTTGGTGTTGAGTTTGACGTAGCGGCGGCCCCGGGGCAACTCGCCCGGTGTCCAGGGTTCCAGGCTCTGGGCCCAATCGCTCAGGTATTTGCGTTGTTTTCGCGTAAAAATCACCTCCCGGCCATAGGTTTGCCGGGAGGTCTTTGAATTATCTCAAAAGCGTTTCGTAAGCAAATCCTCTCATGGATCGTTTCATCATGATGGCGGCAAGCAGCGCAAAAATCCCTCCCGCGCCCAACAGATACCAAGCGTTCACCAGGATGATGCCCATAAACTGACCGCCTATCAGGAGCAGCACGGGCAGTATCAAAACAATAGCGCGCTGCTGGGATTCTTCCATTGTTTGCGCCTTGGCCGAGCCGCCAACGATCAATGTGATGGCCAACAAAGAAACCGCGGGAGAGACCACCAGCATCATCACAAGCCAGCTAATGTCGGGGAGAAGCAAGCTGCCCGTGGTCAGCACGATTTGTACTTCTACTATGATCAGCATCACAAAAAAAGAAGAAAATGATACGACCATGCTCAACAGAAACGAAGCCCATACTTTCGATTGAAATATCTTTTTGAGGGGAAGGGGGCAATACAACAGGGTTTCCAAAGTCCGCTTTTCTTTTTCGCCCACAAAGGAGCTTGCCGCCATAATCGACGCCGCCA
>Ga0123356_10002607_pt1 | contig 19219 bp, 18 predicted proteins | sample TergutEmb28metaG_2_FD_92546 | JGI IMG/M metagenome (GOLD analysis project Ga0123356, IMG submission 92546) | Embiratermes neotenicus P3 segment gut microbial communities from Petit-Saut dam, French Guiana - Emb289 P3 | ecosystem: Host-associated > Arthropoda: Insects > Digestive system > Gut ...
GCAGAACGGCCTTGATCTGATCGTGCTCGTCATGCGCGGCCTGACGGCCGAGCTCCGGGTCCGCGCCCGAGCCGAGCCCGCGTGTGAGCGACTCGCCGATGTGCAGCGTCGTGCTCGCGGCGGAGGTCTGGAGTGACTGCAGGTCTGTGTTGATGGCGACGAACTCGACACCCTCGATCGCGGCCTCGATCATGCGGTTGACCGCGTTCACCCCGGCACCGCCAACCCCGACGACGCGGATCACGGGCTGGCCAACGGGCGGCAGCGCGGCTGGCGGCTCGTAGCGGGGCTCGGTGCGCGCGTACGGATCCCGCGCGGGCGCGGGCGGCGCCGCGGGCACGGGAGCGGCCGCGTGCGCCGGAGACTTGGCGGGCGGCGGCGCGGGCGCCTCCATGAGGCTGCCGGGAATGTCAGCGGCGAAGGCCAGCTCGAGGCGCTGCTGCGGCGACGGCACGCCGGGCTGCCGGGGCTCGCCGGTCCCGACGCCGTGAGCGGGCTCCGGCTCCGCAGCCGTCGACGGCACGAGCCCGGGATGCGGCGGCTTCGCGTCCTCGGCCGTCTTGCGGAACAGCTGCGAGAGCGGTCCCTCTCGCATGCTCGCGCGCTTAGGAGTGGGCATTCGAGAGGACCTCCTTGGCAAGCTGACGGTAGGAGTGGGCCGCGATCCCGTCGGGGTCGTACTTCAGCACCGACATACCCTTCACGGGCGCCTCCGCAAAGCGCACGGTCTTGCGGATCCGCGAGGCGAAGACGCGGTCGCCGAAGTTCTCCTCCAACAGCTCGATCGCCTCCTTCGCGTGCAGCGTGCGGGTGTCGACCATCGTCGGCAGGATGCCCTCGATCTCGACGTCCGGGTTCAGGTTCTCGCGGATCATCGCGAGCGTGTTCTGCAGCTGGATCAGGCCCCGCATGGACAAATACTCGCACTGGACGGGGACGATCACCTTGTCAGCCGCCGTCAGCGCGTTGATCGTCAACAGGCCGAGACTCGGCGGTGTGTCGATGAAGCAGTAGTCGTAATCGTCGTCAACCTCTTTCAGCGCGCGCTCGAGCTTGCGCTCGCGGCCGATCATCGTCGACATCGCGATCTCGGCGCCGGCAAGATCGATCGACGCGCAGGCAACGTCCACCTCGCGCTTGTGGATCACCTCGCGGATCGAGATGCCGTGCACGAGCACGTCATACATGGACAGCTTGAGGTTGTCCGGGTCGATCCCCTGCGACATCGTCAGGTTCCCCTGCGGGTCCATGTCGCAGCAGAGCACGCGATGGCCCTGCTCGGCGAAGGCCGCGGCAAGGTTGAGCGTGGTGGTCGTCTTCGCGACGCCGCCCTTCTGGTTGGCGAAGGCGATCACCTTGAGGTTGGCCGTCACGGACGCTCCTCCGGGAAGAACAGGCTGGTTTTGACAGAGACACGCATTCGCGCCTGTATTCGAAGCAACGGCGGCGAATCCTTCAACCGCCCGCCCCGGCGGCGGTCCGCCCACCCCGGCGGCGGTCCGCACGCCGCGGCGGCTATGTTCCTCAGCCGATGTCACTCACCCTATTCAGACGCCGCCTTGTTTTCGTCACGGGCAAGGGCGGCGTGGGCAAGTCGACCGTCGCGCTCGCGCTCGGGCTCGCCGCCGCGCGCAGCGGCCTGCGCACGATCATCGCCGACCTCGGTAATCCGCCTGGGGGCCCGGCCGCGGCGGCCACGTGGCCGCCGCAGCCACCCCTGGACGGTCACGGCAACCCGCAGGAGTCCGTGCTGGCACCGAACCTGTTCCGGATCTCGGTCGATCCCCAGAGCGCGATGGAGGAATACCTGACGATCAAGGTGCCGGCCCCGGCGGGCCCGGCGCTGCGCCAGAGCAAGCTCTTCCAGGCCTTCGCGATGGCGACGCCCGGCATGCGCGAGATGCTCTGCATGGGCAAGCTCTGGGAGCTTGCCCAGCTCGAGCGCCGCACCGCCGACGCGAGCCCGTACAGCCTCGTGATCGTCGACGCACCCGCCTCCGGCCACGGCGCCGCGCTCCTCCGCACGCCGCGCACGTTCGCCGGTGTCGCCCGCGTCGGCCCGATCGCCAATCAGGCGCAGACGATCGCCGCCACGCTCGCGGACCCCGCCTTCACCGCCGTCGTGGCCGTCTCCACACCCGAGGAGATGCCCGTCAACGAGACCCTGCAGCTGCGCGACACGCTCGCCTCCGCCCCCGACCCGATCGCGTTCGAGACCGTGATCCTCAACGCCCGCTACCCGGATCGCTACACCGCCGCCGAGGCCGACGAGCTTGCGGCGCGCGCGGACGGTGCCGCCGTCAAGATCGCGCTCTCCGAGCACCGCCGCGCCGCCCGCGAGCGCGAGCAGGAGCAGCGCCTGCGCGAGGCCTTCGGCGAGCGCCTGCTGGTGCTGCCGTTCCTGTTCGAGCCGCGGATCGAACTGCCACAGCTGGAGCGCCTGGCCCGGGAGCTGCGGCGATGAGCCTCGGGATGAACTCGGAGCTGAACGCCGCGCAGCTGCTCGACGGCAAGCGCGTCTGCGTCTGCGTCGGCGCCGGCGGCGTCGGCAAGACCACGACCGCGGCCGCGCTCGCACTCGGCATGGCGGCGCGCGGGCTCAAGGTCGCGGTCGTCACGATCGACCCGGCCAACCGCCTCGCCGACGCGCTCGGGCTCGAACAGCTCGGCAACGAGCCCCGCCGGGTCGCGCCTGAGCGGCTCGCCGGCCTCAAGCTCAAGGGCGAGCTCTGGGCGATGATGCTCGACCCCAAGCGCACCTTCGACGAGCTCATCGACAGGATCGCGCCGAGCCCCGAGCGCGCCGAGGAGATCAAGCGCAACGGCGTCTACCGCGAGCTCTCGACCGCCGTCTCGGGCTCTCAGGAGTTCACCGCGATCGAGAAGCTCTACGAGCTCGTCGCCGAGGACTACGACCTGATCGTGCTCGACACGCCGCCGGCGCACAACGCCGTCGAGTTCCTGGGCGCGCCGGGGCGCCTGACCGCGTTCCTCGGCGGCGGCGCGCTGCAAGCGTTCCTGCACCCGTCCGGTCTCGGCATGCGCCTGCTCAGCCTCGGCACCGCGCCGCTGCTGGCCGCGCTCAAGCTCGTCACGGGCGTCACCGTGGTCGCCGACGTCACCGCCTTCTTCGGGCTGCTCGGCGGCATGACGGACGAGTTCCGCGCCCGCGCCAAGCGCGTCGAGGAGCTGCTGCACGCCCCCGACACCGCCTTCGTGCTCGTCACCTCGCCCGCCGACCGCCCGGTCGACGAGGCGATCTGGTTCCGCGAGACCCTGCGCGAGCGCGGCATGCCCTTCACCGGCGCGATCGTCAACCGCCTGCACAGGCCGCTGCCCCCCGGGGTGGTCCCGCTGGACCTCCCCGGGGACCTCACCGCCCGGGTCGCAACCTCGGTCCGGGATTACACCGTGCTGGCGCAGCGCGACGCCACGAATCTGGAGCGCCTGCGCTCCGCCTTCGATCCGGAGCCGATCCTGCAGGTTCCCGAGCTGGCCGCCGACATCGATGACATCGGCGGCCTACTGGCGATCCAGGAGCGCCTGTTCGGCTGAGAGCGCTCGGTAGGCTCCGCGCATGGCGATGCCGCCAGGCACGTACACGCTCGGGCCCGCCTCGGCGAGCCTGAGGGTCCAGACCGGCAGGGAGGGCAGGGCGGCCCGCGCCGGCCACAACCTCGAGATCGAGGTCAGGGACTGGGCGGCCACGGTGGAGCTCGGCGCCGCCCCCGAGGAGACGCGTCTCTCCCTGACTGCGAACTCACGCTCGCTACGCGTGCTGGACGGCGCGGGCGGCATGAAGGCGCTCACCGCCGAGGACAAACAGAGCATCGCCACGACGATCGACGACGACATCCTCAAGGGCGGGGAGATCAGCTTCAGCTCGACGCACGTGCACGCCGTTGAGGGAGGCGACGACCTCCACGTCCACGGCGACCTGAACCTCCTGGGGAAATCCGCCCCGGTCGCGTTCCGGCTCGCGATCGCAGCCGACAGAAGCGTTGCCGGCGAGGCCGTGATCAAGCAGTCGGACCACGGGATCAAGCCGTACTCAGCGATGCTGGGCGCGCTCAAGGTCAAGGACGAGCTCCGAGTGACCGTCGAGGGCAGACTCGCCTGACGCCGCGCCCGCGCGCGCCGTGCGTCACCATTGCGCCGTGAGCAGCACCACTTCCAACCGGCCGCTCCTGCCGATCGGTGAGGCGCTCGCCCGCATCCTCGAGCGCGCCACGCCCCTCGCCTCCGAGGATGTCCCGCTGGCGCACGCGCTCGGGCGCTTCCTCGCGCGGCCAGTCGCCGCGCCACTCGACCTGCCGCCGTTCTCAAACAGCTCGATGGACGGTTACGCGATCCGCGCGGCCGACACCCCGGGCCCCCTGCGCGTCGCCGGCGAGTCGGCGGCGGGCTCGCCGTTTCAGGGCACGCTCGGCGCCGGCGAGGCGGTCGCGATCTCGACCGGCGCCGTCATCCCAGACGGCGCCGATGCGGTCGCCGAGCTCGAGATCGTCGACGTGTTCCCCGTCCGCGCCGAGATCGAGATCGACGCCGACATCGAGATCGGCGCCGCCGTCGCCCCGGGCGCGTCGATCCGCCACGCGGGCAGTGACATCCGCCGCGGCGCGCAGGCGCTCCCGGCAGGGATCCGCATCGGCCCGGCGCAGATCGGCGCCCTGGCCGCGCTCGGGCTGACCGAGGTGCCCTGCGGCGCACGGCCACAGGTCGCGATCCTGGCCACGGGCAGCGAGCTGCGCCCTCCGGGCGAGGCGCTCGGGCCGGGACAGATCTACGACTCCAACCGGCCGATGCTGACCGCGCTGGCGCAGACCGCCGGCGCGACCGTGACAACGATCCCGAGCGTCGCCGACACAGAGGAGGCGCACCTCGACGCGCTGACGCAGGCGCTCACGCATGACGTCGTGATCTCCTCGGGCGGCGTCTCGGTCGGGCCGCACGACCTCGTCCGCGGGGCCGGGCGCGAGCTCGGCATCGAGGAGATCTTCTGGCGGATCGCGCTGCGGCCGGGCAAGCCGCTCAGCTTCGGCGTCCGCGATCGCGGGCCGGCCGGCCCGCGATCGCAGCAGCCGCCGACACTGGTCTTCGGGCTGCCGGGCAACCCGGTCTCTGCGCTCGTCTGCTTCGAGCTCTTCGTCCGGCCCGCGCTCGCGCGGCTGCAGGGTGCCATCGACCCGGCGCCCGAATTCGAGCTGCGCACGCTCGCGACGACCACGCGTCGCAACCCGCACCGTGACGATCTGATCCGCGTCCGGATCACGCCGGAGGGCACGGCCGAGCCGCTGGCGGGGCAGCAGTCCCACCAGATCACGGCCAGTGCCCTGGCCGACGGGCTGATCAGGATCCCGCAGGGCGAGGGCGAGATCGCCGCAGGCTCCGAGCTCTCATATCTGCCGCTGCACGGGCTCGTCTGACTATTTGCTCGGAGCCAGCGTGGCGACGCCGCGGTAGAGCAGCGCCCAGGCGACCTTCTCGCTCGCGGCGAGGCACTCCTCCTCGGTGCTGCCCGGCATCAGCCCGGCCGCCATCTCGGCGATCTCGGCGACCGTCACGGGGCCCGCGGAGAGGCGGCCGATCACGCGCTCGCGCAGGGTGTCGGTGACGGCGGGCGCGGGTGCCGGGGGTCCCGGGGCCGGTGGCGCTCCCCCGGCCGCCTGCTCGGGCGCTCCCCCGGCCGCCTGCTCGGGCGCTCCCCCGGCCGCGGCGCCCGACGCAGCACTCCACGTCGCGCCCGGTGCTGCGCCGGGTGCTGCGGCCGCCGCCGCGGCGGCGTGCGCCCGGGCGCGGGCAAGGACGGCCTCCGTCACATCGCCGCCGCTGCGCTCGACGTTCTGCCAGCCGCGTCCGAGCGCGAGCTCGTGCGGCTCCAGCCGCGGCCCCTCGAAGATCTTGATCCGGGTCTTGCGCGGAGTGAAGTCGTGACCCTCGAGCGTGAAGTCGCGGTCGGCCATCAGCGGGGAGAGGAACCGGAGCCACAGTGTCCGGTCGTTGAGGTTGAACTCGCGAACGAAGCTCGCGCCCATCCTGATCTCAACGTGGAACATCGGCGCCAGCGTACCGTTTCACGCTCAGGATATGGTGGGGCTCACGCAGGACACCTGCGTCAGCCCAACAATCCGCACAATGGATCCGAGTTCAGGATTATGCTTAGGTAATGCATATATACCGCTGCTTCTCCGGCCGTCCCGCATCACGTCGGGCGGTCATGTTTGCGCTCACGTGCGTCGTCGCCGGCGGCTCGGCGGCGACCCTGACCAGCGTTGCCGCCGCGCACCACTCGACCGCAAAGGCGGCGCAGGCCGGCGGCGAGGTCGACGTGATCTCCGCCGGGTCACTCGATACGCTGCTGACCAAGACGGTCGCCCCGGCGTTCAAGGCCGCGACCGGCTACACGCTGGTCGACAACTCGGGCGCATCGGGCACCGACGCCGCCAGCATCAAGAACAAGGTCGCCGTCGAGGACGTCTTCATCAGTGCCGCCCCGTCCGACGACTCCATCCTGATGGGCTCAAAGAACGGAAACTGGGTCTCCTGGTACGGATCGTTCGCCGCCTCCCCGGAGGTCCTCGGGTACTACCCCAAGAGCAGGTTCGCCCACGACCTCAAGACGATGCCGTGGTACAAGGTGATCACCATGCCCGGCTTCCGGCTCGGACGCACCAACCCGTCGCAGGATCCCGGCGGCGTGCTGGCGGAGAAGGCGCTGAAGGCGACGGCGACGAAGCAGCATCTCCCGGCCCTGGACAAGCTCGCGACCGAGACCTCGGACGAGTACGCCGAGGATTCGGAGCAGGCCGGCATCCAGAGCGGGCAGCTCGACGCCTCGTTTATGTACGAGGCCGACGCCAACTCTCAGAAGAGCCCGTTCGTGAAGCTCACCGGCACCAATCTCGCCGGCGACTACACGATCACGATCCTCAACAGGGCCCCGCATCTGGCGGCCGCCGAGGCGTTCGTCAAGTTCATGCTCGGCTCCAAGGGCAAGACCGAGATGAAGGCTGACCACTTCCAGATCGTCGCACCCGCGAAACTGACGGGATCGGGCGTCCCGTCAGCCATAGCGACTCTCTTCAAGAAGTGACCGCCAGCAGGGCGCCGCGCCTGTTCCGTTGGCTCGGCGCCCTGCTGGTCATCTACCTGGCCTATCCGGTCGGCGCGTTCGTCTACCGCGTGGCGACCGGAAACAACGAGGGCTGGAACGTTCCCGGCCTGTGGTCAGCACTCGGCGTTTCCGTCGAAGGCGCCACGATCTCATTGCTCATCGGTGTGTTGTTGGGCGTGCCACTCGCCTATTACCTGGCCCACCATCGCGGCTGGCTCGCTTCGCTCGTCAACCTCATCGTCCAGCTTCCGCTGGCGGTGCCGCCGCTGATCAGCGGCATCCTGCTGATCTACATCGTCGGCCCCTATACGTTTCTGGGCAAGCTCTCGGGCCAGCGCTTGACGGAGACGATCTACGGCGTCGTGATCGCGCAGACATTCGTCTCCTTGCCGTTCCTGGTTGTCGTCGCCCGCAGCGCCTTCCGCGCGGTCGATCCGTCGCTCAGCGACGTGGCGGCAACGCTCGGCCATGGTCGCATGGCGCGGTTCCTGCGCGTCGACGCATGGGCCGCATCCGACGGGCTGCGCGCCGGCATGATCCTCATGTGGCTGCGAGCCTTCGGCGAGTACGGCACGACCGTGGTGCTCGCCTACCACCCGTACACGCTGCCCGTCTACGTTGACAACCTGTTCTCGTCGGCGCCGCTGACACAGACCGAGGCACCGACGCTGCTCGCACTGGCGGTCGCGGTGCTCGCGATCGGCCTCAGCCACATCCGGCGCCCGGCACACAGGCACCGTCGTGCGATCCCAGAGCCGGTGTCCCCAGTGTCAGCGCCACCAACACCAGTGGGCTTTGACATCGACGCCACTGTTGGCAGCTTCCACCTGCGGGTCGCGCACCCCGAGCGCGCTCACCGGCTCGCGATCGTCGGCCCCTCGGGCTCTGGCAAGTCACTGACGCTGCTGAGCCTCGCGGGGCTGCTCGGGCCGCACGCGGGGGCGGTGACCTATGCGGGGAGTGACGTGAGCGGTGTCGTTCCCGAGCACCGCCGCGTCGGCTACGTTCCCCAGGGGTTCGGCCTGATCCCAGGCCGCACGGTCTGGCAGCAGGCGGTCTTCGGTGTGCACGCGAACCCAGCCCGAGCCGCGTGGTGGCTGCAGACGCTCCACCTGGACGGCCTCCTCGACCGTCTGCCGGAGCAGATCTCCGGTGGTCAGCGCCAGCGCGTCAGCCTTGCACGCGCGCTCGCGGGCGACCCACGGGTGGTGCTGCTCGACGAGCCCTTCTCGGCGCTCGACGCACCGGTGCGAGCGGAGCTGCGGCGCGAGTTCCGACGGTTGCAGCGTGACGTCAACCTCTCGACGGTGCTCGTCACCCACGACCCGGAGGAGGCGGCGATGCTGGCCGACGAGATCGTGATCGTCAGCGACGGACAGGTGCTCCAGGCGGGCAGCTGCCGCGACGTGTACCAGCGGCCCGCCTCCGCGGAGGTCGGTCGCCTGCTCGGCATCGACAACCTCGTCGAGGGCGTGGCCGGAGAGGTGAGCGCCGGGATCGTGACGAACCTGGCGGTGGGAACCCGCGTGCTCTGGCAGGTCCCGCCCGAGGCTCTCCGCCTGCGCCCGGAGCCCGCGCCGGCGCACCTCAACGGGTCGATGGTGGCGCTGGGCATGGCCCGGGTCGTCGACGTCATCGACCTCGGACGTACCGTGGAGGTCGTGGTGGAACTGGCATCAGGCGTCGAGCTGCGGGCCCGCAGCGCACGACTCCCGGATCTCGGTGTCGGCGTCTCCTGCTCGGTTGAGACCGACGCGGATGCCGTGTCGGTCTGGCCGAGCGCCCCAGACCAGACGGTCGCCCAACTCGAGCCACGACAGAGCTAGTGTCGTGACTCAACGCCGAAGATGCCACGGCGCACGGTACACCGCACCCGTCGCGCCCGGTTCCCTGGCGTCCTGCGCCGCGATCGGTGACCGGTCGTCATCTTCGAAGTAGAGCGGCGGCACCTCGGGCGCGAACGGAGTGAATGGCTGAGTCTCACCCGCCTCGTCTGCGACCGGCGTGAACGTTTGGGTCTCGCCCGCCGGGGTCTCGCCCGCCGGGGTCTCCTCCGGCGCGTCGTCCGCCGGCTCCGGCACGATCGGCACCGCCTCCTCGGGCTCGGGCGGCACCGAAGCGGCCAGCAGCTCATCCGCGACCGCGCGCACGTCAGCCGACAGGTGCCCGCAGAGCACGTCGCGCAGGATCGCCCGCAGGTGCTCGGCGAGCTCGTCGACCACCGCGTCCACACCCGGCTCGGACGGTGCGACGCCGGCGATCACGGCCCGCTCGAGTGCGATCGCGTGTGCTGTGCGCTCGGCCAGGGCCGCGCGCCCCTCGGGTGGCGCGCAGATCAGCGCGAGCCGCTGCGCCAGGCGCCCGCTGGCGGGACCCTCGGGCTCCAGCAGCGCGCGCAGCCCCAGCAGGTAGTCGGTCAGTGCCTCGAACGGCACGATCCGCTCGCAGCCCATCTCGAACCGCGCCAGCGCCCACATGACCTCGCCGGCGCCGGAGTTGTCGGGCCGGCGGCCGGGGCCGGGTGCCTGGCCTCCGATCCGCCGACCGATGAGGCTGCAGAACCCGCGCAGCTCGTCCTCGCTGTCCCGCTCGATCAGCGTCTGCATCCGCGGGCGCCCGCTGGAACCGAGCGACACCGGCGACCACACGCCGTCGTCGATCCGCGAATAGCCGATCAGGCCGATCGCGAAGCGGCCCCTGTCGAACAGCCGCAGCGCGGTGAGCACCCGCCGGAAGCGCGTGCGGGCGAAGGAGACGGACGGATGCTGCTTGCGGTCGTGGGCAATCCGCAGCACCAGCGCGAGCGGCGCCTGCTCGGAGCCCAGCAACTCCTCTGGCGCCCCGCCGAGCGCCGACAGGCGCACGATCGAGAGCCCTTCGCCGAGCGCGAGCTCGTCCGTGTCGGGATCGAGGTCGATGCCGAGCAGCGGCGCGATCACCTCCGTCACGCAACGCCCCTGATAGAGCGCGTGCTCGAGCTCCTGATAGGCGATCTCAAATCGGGTGGCGTCGAACACGAAGTCGCTGCGTTCGTCATAGACCCGGGCGAGGAAGTCGCGCAGGGCCAAGTCGGCGAGCTCGCGCCGCTGGCCAGGGAGGTGCTTCTCGCCGCGGGCGCGCAGATACGGCTCGAGCCCGCCGATCCCCTCCAGCGCGCGCGCCGCCGGGGCGTAGCTCGGCAGCGCGACCAGCAGCCCGAGGCGCGCCCGAATGAAGTCTGCGGTCAGCGGGCGGTAGCAGTAGAGCGGGTTGCTCCCGGAGCGGCGCCCGTCGCTCGTCACCACCTCGAACGGGACCTCCTCGCCCTCGGAGGCGGCGAGGTCCAGGCGCGAGCCGGCGTCGCTCGTGAACGCCTCCAGCAACCCGTGCAGCGTCAGGTTTCTCACGCCGACGGTTTCGGCGGGAGGCCGTCAAACCCTGCGAAGGGGACTGCGCTTGCAGGCGCTGTGGCGCAGCGGGCCGTTCAGACGGCGGCGAGCGCCTGATCGACCGCGATCTCGCAGTCGTCGCTCAGCCACTGGAGGCCATACGTGCGCATGTCCTCGATCAGAGGTACGAGCGCGCGCCCCTTCACGGTGAGCACATACTCGACCCGCGGCGGCACCTCGGGGAAGGTGCTGCGGGCGACGATGCCCTCCTCCTCCAGCGCTCGCAGCCGCAGCGACAGCGTGCGGGGGCTGATCCCCTCGAGCGACCGCTCGAGCTCGCAGAAGCGCGAGTGCCCCTCGGCCAGCTCCTTGATGAGCAGCAGGGTCCACTTGCCGCAGACGACCTCGGCCGTCCGGCAGACCGGGCATGTATCGGGTGAGGACATTCTGAAACGCAGTCTAGCGGCGGACACTTCAGAAGCTGAAGCGGACCCCAGGTCGGGGTTGTTGACGTTTGTGCAGATAATCTGCACAAACGTCAACAGGCTTCGGCCACGGGGCAGGCCGCGCTCAATAAAAGGGCGGGCCCCGAGAGGCCCGCCCCAATAAACAAAACCTGAGCGCCGCTAGGCGACGTCGCGCAGCTTCTGGGCCTCGGCCAGCGACTGCAGCTTCTTGAGCGACTGGTTCTCGATCTGGCGGATGCGCTCACGCGTCACGTTGAACGTGCGCCCGACCTCGTCGAGCGTCCGCGGGTGCTCGCCGCCGAGCCCGTAGCGGAGCTCCAGCACGCGGCGCTCGCGGTAGCTGAGGTTCTCCAGCGCCTCGCGCAGGGCCTCCTTGGTGAGGATCTCGGCGGCGCGCTCGTACGGCGACTCGGCGCGCTCGTCGGCGATGAACTGGCCGAACTCCGACTCCTCCTCGTCGCCGACCGGCTTCTCGAGCGACACCGGAGCCTGGGCGGAGCGCTTGATCGACTCGACCTCCTCGGGCTCGATCCCGGTGACCTCGGCGATCTCCTCGGCCGTGGGCTCGCGTCCCAGCTCAGTCACGAGCTTGCGCTCGGCGCGACCGATCTTGTTGAGCTTCTCGACCACGTGGACCGGGATGCGGATCGTGCGCGCCTTGTCGGCCAGCGCCCGGGCGATCGCCTGGCGGATCCACCAGGTCGCGTAGGTCGAGAACTTGAAGCCCTTGCGGTAATCGAACTTCTCGGCCGCGCGCACCAGGCCCAGCGTCCCCTCCTGGATCAGGTCGAGGAACGGGAGGCCCTGATTGCGGTAGTTCTTGGCGATCGAGACGACCAGACGCAGGTTCGACTCGACCATCTTCTGCTTGGCGTCGAGGTCGCCACGCTCGATCCGCTTGGCGAGATCGACCTCCTCCTGGGCGGTCAGCAGGCGCACCTTGCCGATGTCCTTGAGGAACAGCTGCAGCGAGTCCGTCGTCATGTCCGGCTTCAGGTCCAGAGCCGTCTTGGCCTTGCGGCGCGTGCGCTTGTCGGGTGCGCGCTCGACCTCCGCCTCGGCCATCGCCGGGTCGACCTCTTCGACGAGCTCGATCTCAGCCCGCTCGAGGAACCCGTGAAGATCCTCGATGTCCGTCTCGTCGAGGTCCAGCTCGGCAACCGCCCCGTTGATCTCGGCGAACGTGAGCACGCCCAGCTGCTGACCGCGGTTTACGAGAGCCTTGACCTCTTCAAGTTCCTGCAGTTCAGCTACTGACATCTGGTTCCGTTTCCGTCGTATTTCCAGCGAACCGGCCTGTCCGGAGCGCTTGAAAAAGGCGGCTGCGCGCCCGCCGAGCGCGCACTCCACCTATCAAACCTGGCTGCGATTCTACTTACCCTGCGTACGTACTACGCACAAACGGCCATAACGTTTCACACACGGAGCGGGATCTGCGTCGCACGCAGCGGGGTCGGCGTTGCCGCACGGAGCGGGATCTGCGTCGCGGGGCCGTGACGAGGGCCTTGACACGGCCGCCGCCAATACACATATAATCCGGTCCCACATAGCCGAGCGACCGTTCGTCCGCGGACGGTCGGCGGGGGAACCATTGCGGCGCCGTCTCGGGCGCCGCTGGGGCGAATCCGGTCAGCAGACCGGTAGCGCAAAGCGCGAGCCCGTCAGCTCACCCCGTAGGCGCGAAGTGCCCCTACAACAGCATGCACCCACGCCACGGCTACGAAGCCGCAACTCGTTCTACGCGCCGCCGCCTGCTCGCGGTGCTGCCGCTCGCCGGCACACTCGTCGCGCTGCCCGCGGCGGCGTTGGCCCGCACCCCGCACGCGGGTAGCGGCGGCAACGGGCTGACGGGCGCTCCCGCCCCGGCGAGCACGACGCCCGGCGGCTCGTCAAACGCGGCCGGCGCCCTGGGCGTCACGGTGCAGGCGAACGTGGTGCAACTGACCGGCAGCGTCGCCGCCAGCGGCAACGGCATCACCTTCAGCGTCGCCGCCGCGGGCAGGCAGGGTCATCCGCTTGCGATCACGGGCACCGCGCCGGCCACGGCCGCCGGCAGCGTGATCGACATCGAGACCGCGCGGCCGAGGGCGGCGAAGTGGACCTTGGTCGCGACCGCACAGATCGGCTCCAACGGCGTGTTCGACACCGTGTGGACGCCCGCCGCCAGCGCCCACGTCCAGATGCGGGCGGTACTGGCGCCGGGCCTCGCCGCCGGCGGGACGAGCGGCGTCGGCGGGACCAGCGGCGCCGGCAGCCTGCCGGGCTCAGCTTCGGCGGCGACGGCGGCCGGGGTGCTGACGACCTCGACGGTCACCATCCAGATCTTCAAGAACGCCGTCGCGACGCTTTATGGGCCCGGCTTCTGGGGGCACCGCACCGCCTGCGGCGAGCGCCTGCGCAGGACCACGCTCGGCGTCGCGAGCCGCACACTCAAGTGCGGCACCAAGGTCGCCCTCGACTTCGACGGCCGCGAGCTCACGGTGCCGGTGATCGACCGCGGGCCCTACGGCAGGAACAGGGCCAGCTGGGATCTCACCGAGGCGACCGCCGACGCGCTCGGGATGACGACGACCTCCACGATCGGGGCGATCAGCTAGCGCGGTGAGCGGCCCTTCCCCGCGGGTGCGGCGGTCGGGCACAATCAGCTCATGACCGCTGCGGCTGCATCGATCGCGGCATTCCTCGCGTGGCTGCTGTTCCGCGACCGGCGACGCAAGCGGCTGCCGGGCCAGGCCTCGATCCACTCGCCCCGCAAGTCCACGCGCATCGCCGCGGACGGCTCCGTGCACTCGGTCCAGTCCGCGCGCCTGCAGCTTGCCAAGGCTGACCTCGACCGGCTCTGGACGCCGGCGCATCTCGAGAATCTCGGCCGCACCTACTGGCTGTTCCTGTCGCGTGTGACGCTCGGCGTGATCCGCGTGCTCTACGCCAAGGACGAGCGCTGTGTCGTGCTGCTGACCAAGCCGTTCACGCTGCTTCGCTTCGAGCCGCCGGAGTACACGCTCGACCGTGACCACGGGCGGCTGAGTTGGGCGATCCGCGACGGCCTGCTCGTCTCGCGTGCCGGATGCGGCTCCGGCTTCCTGTCGGTCTCCGTGCGGCGCGAAACCGGTGCGGCCGACCCCGCGACGCTGTGGATCGAGGTCGAGGTGGCGAACTTCTACCCGGCGATCGCCTCACGCCTGGGCACGCCCGTCTACGAGGCGACCCAGGCCTTTCTGCACGTGTTGGTGACGCACGCGTTCCTGCGCTCGCTTGCGACGCTCGAGCTGAAGGAGTCGCAGGTGCGGCGGTTCCGCCACCGTCGCCATCAACTCACGTAGTGTGCTGCTCGGCCGATGGCCCCGACAAAGCAGTCATCATGAGCGTCAGTGCGCGGCCGCGACGGGCCGGCGGTGGGATGGCCCCACGGCAGCCTGTTGAAAGTAATACACCGCGACCAGGCACGCGATCAACCCGAGCAGCCGACGCAGCGTGCGCTCCGGCAGCCGTGCCTGGAGGCGGGCTCCGCAGTAGCTGCCAGCAAATCCGCCCACGCCCATGAAGATGCCAAGCGCCCATTCAGGAGCGATTGCGCCACCCTGCACCGCCTGCAGAACCTGGTAGGTGGCGATGCCGACGATGGAGGTCAGGAAGGTCGCGGCCAACGTCGCCGGGGCGACCTCGAAGACTGAGTAGCCCATCGCGATCAGGATTGGAGCGAGGATCGAGCCACCGCCGATCCCATAGAGCCCGCCAATCGTTCCGACGACGAGCGCGAGCGCCCACACGCGCCGGCGATGCATGCGAGTCGGTTCCGGGCGTGGAGGCGCGATCGACTGCGCCCCGAGCAACAACCACAAGCCCAGCGGCAACAGCACCAACGCAGCGATCAGTTCAAAGCTGCGCTCCCCCGAGAACACCTCCACACGAAGCACCGCACCTGCAATCACGCCGGGTAGCGTTCCCGCGACCAGCAGGCCGGCTACCGGCGCCCTGAGCCGTCGCTCCTTCGCGAACCTCGCGAGGCCGCCGGGGATCGCAGCCACGTTGAACAACAGATTTGTCGGCGTGACCGCCGGACTCGGAACGTGGAGAACGCTCAGTTGGAGTGGCAGCAGCAGGACAGCGCCTGACACGCCGGCCGGGGTCGTCGCGACCGCAAGCACAAACGCCAGGCCACTACCAGCGAGCCACTGCCAATGCACGCGACCGAGATTACCTAGGCCATGCTCACCGGACGCGTATGCAACCTGGGCCCTTCGAACGCCTCGTGAAACGGACGCGTCCCGCGAGTCCTAGATCTCGAACCCGGCGTTCAGCTCCCGCAGCTTGGTGCGGTCGTGCCGGGCGTTGATCCAGCGGACCGTGCCCGAGCGCGTGCGCATCACCAGCGACTCGGTCGTGGCCTTGCCGCCGGACGCGTAGCGCACGCCCTGCAGCACGTCCCCGTCGGTCACGCCGGTGGCGGCGAAGAAGACGTGCTCGCCCTGGACGAGTTCGTCCTTGCTGAGGATGCGGTCGGGCTCGTAGCCGGCCGCGACCGCCCGCGAGCGCTCATCCTCATCGCGCGGCCACAGCCGGCCCAGGATCTCGCCGCCGAGGCACTTGATCGCCGCCGCCGTGATCACGCCCTCCGGGGTGCCGCCGATGCCCCACAGGATGTCCACCGGCGAGTTCTCGGAGACCGCCGAGATCGCCGCTGACACGTCGCCGTCGAGGATCAGGCGCACGCGCGCCCCGGCGGCGCGCACGGCCGCCATCTGCTCGTGGTGGCGCGGCCTGTCAAGCATCACGACGATCACGTCGCGGATGCTCTTGCGGCGCCGCTCCGCAATCAGCGGCAGGATCTCCGGCAGCGGGCGCTCCAGCGTCAGCAGGTCCTCGATGTCAGGCCCGCCGGCGAGCTTCTCCATGTAGACGTACGGGCCCGGGTCGAACATCGCGCCCCGCTCAGCGAGCGCGATCACCGTCACCGCTCCCGGCAACCCCTGCGCGGTCAGCCGCGTGCCCTCGAGCGGATCGACCGCGATGTCAACCTGTGGCGGGTGACCGTCGCCGATGTGCTCGCCGTTGTAGAGCATCGGCGCCTCGTCCTTCTCGCCCTCGCCGATCACGACGACGCCGTCCATCGACACCGTGTCGAGCACGTGGCGCATCGCGTCCACCGCGGCCTGGTCGGCGCGCTCCTTGTTTCCGCGCCCGATCTGACGCGCCGCGGCCAGCGCCGCCGCCTCGGTCACCCGCACCAATTCGAGCGCCAGGTTGCGGTCCGGCTTACTCCGCTCAGTTGAGTTCATTGCCGCAGGCTACCGTTCGCGGCCATGGGAACGGCTACCTACCGGCGGCTGCCGCCCGCGGCGGGCGCGACCGACGCGCGCGCATACGTCGCGTCGCTCGAGTTCCACCAGCTGGCGGACCGCCCGTACACGGTCGCCAACTTCGTCGCGAGTGCCGACGGCCACACCACCGTCGAAGGGTGGTCGCGCAAGCTCTCGGACCCGGCCGACCGCGAGTTGTTCTACGCCCTGCGGGAACGCGCCGACGCCGTGCTCGTCGGCCCCCGGACGCTCGCCGCCGAGCACTACAAGCGCCTGCTCCCGGCGCCGGAGCGCCGCGAGCGCCGGCTCGCCGCCGGCCGCCCGGCCGAACCGCTGGCGGTCACCGTCAGCCGCAGCGGCCGGGTCCCGCGCGAGGTCCCGCTGTTCACCGACACACCGGACAACGTCCTCGTTTTCGAAGGGGACGGCGTCCCGCTGGACGCCGTCCTACACACGCTCCGGCGTGATCACGGCGTCGAGACCCTCCTGTGCGAGGGCGGTCCGACCCTGTTCGGCGCGCTCGTGCGCGAACGGCTCGTCGACGAGCTGTTCCTGACGCTCGCGCCGCTGCTGGTCGGCGGCGGGGAGACGTCCGGTCCGGCGGTGGTCAGCGGACCACCGCCGGAAGCGCCAACGTCACTCGAGCTGGCGGGCGCGCTCGAGCGTGAGGGCACGCTCTTCCTGCGCTATCGGCTCTCTTAGAGGCCCAGACCGCCGACGCCGCGCTCGTCCCAGCCGAGATGGTGGGCGAGCTCGTGGCGGACTGTGCGTGTGACCTGCTCGCGCAGCAGGTCCGGGTCGTGGCCGAAGTCGCGCATCAGCGTGTCGCGGAAGATCACGATGCGGTCGTGGAAGTAGTTCTGCACGACGGTGTCGCCCTGGTAGAGGCCGTAGGCGCCGCGACGGCCGCGGCCGGTGCGCACGGCTGCGCCGCCGTCGGAGACGACGATCGCGACGTGCTCGAGCGCGCGGTGGAACTCGAGCGGCAGCTCGTCGATCGCGGAGCGCACCAGCGCCTTGAAGTCCTCCTCGTCGTCCAGCTCGATGACGTCGTGTTCGCCGAGCGTGTCCCCGTAGTCGTCGTCGGAGTAGCCCCAGGAGTCGTCGGCGGCCAGCGCCTCGGCGCGGCGCACGATCAGATCGAAGTCGTCATCGGAGGCGGGTGACTGCCAGTTGGCGAAGTGCAGCAGCGCGAGCACGGTCACGCTGGTGATGATCCCGGCGCCGAGCACGATGATCGCTCCGACCTGGAGCGTCTTGATCAGGCCGTTGGCGCTGAACCCGGTGATCAGCGTCATCACGCCCACGGCGGAGACGAGCGCGGCAAGCGCCGACAAGAGGATCCCGCGGGTGGTGGTCGGTCGCGATCGCATTGTCTCTCACCTCAGGGTACGCGCGATCACGAGACGCTGGATCTCATTGGTGCCCTCGTAGATCTGCGTGATCTTGGCATCGCGCATCATCCGCTCGACCGGGTACTCCCTGACGAACCCGTAACCGCCGAGGATCTGGACCGCCTCGACCGTCACCTCCATGGCCGTGTCGGAGCAGAACAGCTTCGCCATCGCCGAATATTTGCCGAAGTCGGGATCGCCGCGATCGACCTTGCAGCAGGCCTGGTAGAGCAGCTCGCGGCCGGCGGCGCACCTGGTCTCCATGTCGGCGAGCTTGAACTGGATCGCCTGGAAGCTGTTGATCGGCTGGCCGAACTGCTTGCGCTCCCGCGCATAGGCGGCGGCGTAATCGGTCGCGCCCTGGGCGATTCCGAGCGCCTGCGCGGCGACTCCCAGCCGCGAGCGGTCCAGTGTGCTCATCGCGACCTTGAAACCCTTGCCCACCTCGCCGATCACGTTGGCGGCCGGAACGCGCACGTCCTCGAACACCGGCGAACCGGTCGGTGAGGCGCGGATCCCGAGCTTGTGCTCGAGCTTGCCGACGCTGAATCCGGGACGATCGGCCTCGACGACGAACGCGGTGATCCCATGCGAATGGCCGGCCTCACGGTCCGTCACCGCGAACACGCAGTAGAAGTCGGCGATGCCGGTGTTGGTGATCCACGTCTTGGAGCCGTTGATCACCCAGTCCTCGCCGTCGGGGCGGGCGGTCGTGATCATGCCGCCGGGATCGGACCCGGCCTCGGCCTCGGACAGCGCGAACGCGGGCGACCACTCGCCGGTCGCGCAGCGCGGCAGGAAGCGGCTCTTCAGCTCCTCGGAGCCGTGGAGCTTGAGCGGCAGCGTGCCGAGCTCCTGGATCATCAGGATCAGGGCCGTCGACGCATCGGCCTTCGCGATCTCCTCTACGGCGACGTTCAGCATCAGCGTACCGGTGCCGGTGCCGCCGTACTCCTCATCGAACGGCAGGCCGAGCACGTCCTGCTCGGCGAGCAGCCGGCGCAGGTCGTGGGGGTACTCGGCGCGCTCGTCGATCTCGGCCGCGCGCGGTGCGATCCGCTCCTGGGCGATCTGGCGGATCGTGTCCCGGAAGTCCAGCAGCTCCTGCGGGATGGTGTAGAGGTCTGCGAGCGCCGACACACCTCAATCCTACCCGGCGGTCTGTTGCGCCTGTGTCATGTCTGTGCCGCCTGCACTTCCCGCCGCCCGCACCTGCGCACGGGTACTGGTGCGGCCGGAGGGCGGGAGAGGTGCGGCCGGAGGGCGGGAGAGGTGCGGCCGGAGGGCGGGATCCCCTCCGACCGCATCTACTGAATTACAGACTGTTGTGGCTCGTCTTACAGGCCGGACGGGTGCCGGGCCATGAAGGTACCGAGCCCCGGCTCCCCGATACGACTGGTCGACCAGCGATCGTTGCCGTTCGCCGCCGTCTGTGCGGCCGTGTCGAACCACAGGCCGGCGATCTCCATGTAGGCGTGCGTCGGGCCGTTGGTGTAGACCGTGACCCAGTTGCCCTTGCCCGGCAGGCCGTAGCCCACGAACTGCGAGGAGTCCAGTGGCGTGGCCAGCAGGCCGC
>Ga0123356_10002608_pt1 | contig 19216 bp, 19 predicted proteins | sample TergutEmb28metaG_2_FD_92546 | JGI IMG/M metagenome (GOLD analysis project Ga0123356, IMG submission 92546) | Embiratermes neotenicus P3 segment gut microbial communities from Petit-Saut dam, French Guiana - Emb289 P3 | ecosystem: Host-associated > Arthropoda: Insects > Digestive system > Gut ...
ACGATCGCCACCGACGTACAGGTGTTTTCGCAGGCCATGGGCCTGCCGCCGGCCAACCTCACCGTCGTCGGCACACCGACCGAGTCGAATTTCTCGACCGATGCCAATGCCGGCTGGGCGGGCGAGACGACGCTCGACGTCGAGTGGGTGCATGCGGTCGCGCCGGGCGCGAAGATCGTGCTGGTCGTCACGCCGACGAATTCCTTCTCCGACCTGTTCGCGGGGATCATCGCGGCAGCCTCGACACCGGGCGTGGTCGCGATCTCCAACAGCTGGAGCGGCTTCGACATCGGGGTTGCGGGCGACTCGGAGTTCTACAACGCGGAAGACGGCGTGTTGAAAGCGATCGGCGCTGCCGGCATCTCGGTAGACTTCAGCACCGGCGACTCCGGCAACAACGCCAGCCAGCTCGGCGGTCTCTACACCTCTACCGGCTGGCCGGCGAGCTCGCCCTGGGCGACCGGGATCGGTGGGGTGAGCGTCGCTCTCGACGCCAACAAGCATCTCGCCTGGCAGTCGAGCTGGGGCACGAACATCACCGAGATTGCCGACACGGTTGCCTTGGGTAGCCCGCCGCTCGATGTGCCCAATAACGAGGGCTTCCAGTTCGGCGGCACCGGCGGTCTGAGCGACACCTACCCGAAACCTTCCTGGCAGCAGGGCGTCCCCGGAAATCGGCGTGGCACACCCGACATCTCCTGGGTCGCCGATCCGTACACCGGCGTCGAGATCATTTTCAGCACCGACGCCTCCGGCCAGAACTTCGGCATCGAAGTGATCGGCGGCACGAGCGTCGCTTGCCCGATGTTCACCGCACTGTGGGGCATTGCCACGCAACACGCCCACCATCTGCTCGGGCAGGCGGCGCCGCGTCTGTATCGCCTCCCATCGGAGTCGGGCGCGATCACCGACATCGTGAGCATGGGTTCGCAGCACAACGTTACCGGCACGATCCAGGACTCGGGTGGAACCAACAACATCCGTGCGTCGGAACTGGCAGCGCCGCTCGGCAACCTGCCGACGTTCATCAGCGCGCTCTACAACAGCCCGCACAGCACGCGCTGGTTCGTTCTCAGTTTCGGGGTCGACACCACGCTGTCCGTCGGACCGGGCTGGGATCAGGCAACCGGGCTCGGGACGCCCAACCCCTGGAACTTCGTGCAATCGTTCGGCGGAGGGGGTCAGGGAGGGAATCAGTGACCGCAGGCTGACGTCTGGCGCCCGCGCACCGCTGAGTGCTCAGCGGTGCGCGGGGGGGCCTGTTCTGCAGGTATCCCGCATGGACACAACATCGCGATGGCTGCTCCTCCTGCTGGTCATCGGGACCATGGCCAGGAGGCGGCGGCCGCCAGCGCGCGATACACAGACCCATCTGCGCCGCAGGCGAGCATAATCTGCCCGATGGGTACCCGGAAGCGGCTCGGCGTGGTGATGGATCCCATCGCCACCATCACCTACGCGAAGGACTCGACGCTGGCGATGCTGCTCGCTGCGCAGCAACGCGGCTTCGAGCTCGCCTACCTCGAGCAGCGCGACCTGTTGCTGCGCGACGGTGTGGCGTTCGGGCGCATGCGCGCGCTCACCGTGCGGGCGGACCCGGCGAGCTGGTTCACGCTCGGCGAGCCGGCGGTGGAGCCCTTGAGTGCGCTCGACTGCCTGCTGATGCGCAAGGACCCGCCGTTCGACACCGAGTACATCTACACGACCTATATCCTCGAGCGCGCGGAAGCGGCGGCCGGCCTGCTCGTGGTCAACCGCCCGCAGGGCCTGCGCGACATGAACGAGAAGGTCTACACCGCCTGGTTCCCGCAGTGCTGCGCGCCCACCCTGGTGGCACGCGACATGGGGGATCTCTCGGCCTTCCTGCGCGAGTACGGCAAGATCGTGGTCAAGCCGCTGCATGGCATGGGCGGGCGCTCGATTTTCGTGCTGGAGCAGGGCGACCAGAACGCACAGGTGGTGTTCGAGACCCTGACCGACTATGGCCATCGCTTCGCCATCGCGCAGCGCTACATTGCCGACATCGCGTCCACGGGTGATTCGCGTGTGTTGCTGATCGATGGCGAACCGGTGCCGTACGCCCTCGCCCGCATCCCGGCCGCCGGCGACCATCGTGGCAACCTCGCCGCGGGCGCGCGCGGGGTAGGCCGCCCGCTCAACGAGCGCGACCGCTGGCTCGCCGGCCAGATAGGACCCGCGCTCGCCGCCCAGGGGATGGTGTTCGTGGGCCTGGACGTCATCGGCGGCTTCGTGACCGAGATCAACGTCACCAGCCCGACCGGCATCCGCGAGCTCGACAAGCAGTTCGGCATCCACATTGGCGACCTGGTCGTCGCCGCCATCGAGCGGCGCCTGCAGGTCAGGCCGCGCGCACCCGCCCGCGGCGAGGTTGCCGCGTCCGCGCCGTCGCCGAGCCCGGCGGGCTGAGGGCGGAGCGCACGTGGCACGGCGCGCGCTCATGCTGCGGGAAGGGAAGGCTCCGGCCTGGGAGCGTCTGATCACCACGCTGTTCCTCGCAGCGCTGGTGCACGGGCTGTTCATCATCGGAGTCACCTTCAACGCGGCCGCCGAGGACAAGGGCAGCGCGCCCGGACTCGAGGTCCTGCTGGTGTCCGATGAGCTTACGGAAGCGCACCAGAATGCCGACGCCACCTACCTCGCACAGCGCACGCAACTCGGCTCGGGCAACACGCGAGAGCACGTGAAGCCGCACAACCGTGCCTCCGCCATCCCGGCGCCGCAGCACGCGGGCAGCCGCGAGGGCGACTCGCTCGCGGCGTCGGGCGACCTGGCCGGAAACCACCAGGAGCGCGTCCTGACCACCACCGCCTGGAACACCGAAGTGCGCTACGTCGCAGATCTCGGCGACAGCGGCTCGCTGCGTACCCGGCCGCTGCTGCTCGAGCAGCGGGCCAGCGCGCCGCCTGGCTCCGAGGAAGCCTCAGGACCGGCGGAGCTGCGCGGGCCGCAGCGCGACGAGCTGTGGATCACGCCCGATACACGCGTGTCGGTGCTCGCGCCGTACCTCGATGCATGGCGGCGCAAAGTCGAGCGCATCGGCACCCGCAACTTCCCCGTCGCTGCCCGAACCAGTCGCGCGACCTCCAGCCCCCTCGTGGCGGTGACCATCGCTGCCGACGGCTCGATCCGGGAAGCGCTGATCCGCCGCTCGAGCGGCGATCCTGAGCTCGACCAGGCGGCGCTCGCCACGCTGAAGCTGGCGAGCCACTTCGACCCCTTCCCGGCGGAGTTGGCCGCGCGGTACCACGTGTTGCACTTTGCTTACGAGTGGCAGTTCACGGGCGGCCGCGGCGGGAGCGGTGCGGTAACAACCCTTCCTTGAGACTGACAGCCGTCATGCCCATACTGATGGCATGGGCGGCAAGCACAGCTCCGCGGGCAGCGATCCGGCCGACGCGGCCGGGGCTGGCAGTCCACAGTTCGCTGACGCCGAGGGCGGCAGCCTCACCAACCATCTGTTGATCGCGATGCCACAGCTCGCGGACCCGAACTTCGCGCAGACCGTGGCGATCATCTGCGAGCACACTGACAAGGGGGCCCTCGGCATTGTGCTCAACAAGCCGCTGCCGATGAAGCTTTCGGACGTGCTCTCGCAGATGAAACTCGAGCCGACGACGGCGGACATCGCGGCGCAGCCGGTGCTGCGCGGCGGACCGGTGCATACCGATCGCGGCTTCGTGCTGCACCGCCCCGGCGGTCAGTGGGACCACACGCACAAGGTCTCCGACACCATCCAGGTCACGACCTCGCGCGATGTGCTCGCTGCGATGGCGCGCGGCGAGGGACCCTCCGATGCCTTCATCGCTCTCGGCTACGCGGGCTGGGAGTCCGGGCAGCTGGAGCGCGAGGTGAAGGACAACGCCTGGGTCGCCATGCCCGTCGATGCACGCGTGGTCTTCGAGCTGCCGTTCGAAGAGCGCTGGGTGGCAGCCTGGCGGCTGTTGGGCGTGGACGTCGATCGTCTGAGCCCCGAGGCCGGTCATGCCTGAGCGCTCCCGCCCCAAGGCATGACGCCGGTTCAGACTGTCCTCGCTTTCGACTTCGGACTGAAACGTATCGGCATCGCCTCCGGCGACACGCTTACCCGCACCGCCGCACCTCGCGCTGCGGTCCTCGTTGGCCACGGCGGGCCCGACTGGGAAGCGATCACGCGCGAAGTGCGCCTGCTCGCGCCGGGCCTCCTAGTCGTGGGAGAACCGTATAATGCCGACGGGAGCGAAGGGGCGCTAACTGCCGCCGCACGTCGCTTCGCCGCCGAGCTCGAACGCCGCTTCGTCCTGCCGGTGCACCTGGTCGATGAGCGCTTCTCGTCCCTCGAGGCGGGTCAGGCGCTGAAAGCACGACGCGCGAGCGGCGCGCTCCGCCGACGCGTACAGCGCGCCGCGGTCGACAGCGCCGCCGCGGCGGTGATTCTCGGACGCTTCTTGCAAGGCGAGGGGACAGAATTCCATGGCTGAACAGCTGCGCGCCGACGGGTCGCTGCGGCACCTGCTGACGCTCGAGACGCTCACCAGGGGCCGGATCGAGCGGCTGCTCGATCGCTCGCAGTCCTTCGTGCGACCGCTGGGAGAGAAGCCGGCGATGAGCCAGGCGCTCGCCGGCACCACGGTCGCGAATCTCTTCACCGAGCCCTCTACGCGCACGCGCGTGAGCTTCGAGCTCGCCGCCAAGCGCCTGGGGGCCCAGGTCGTGAACCTCGAAGTGCAGCTGTCCTCGCGCGTCAAGGGCGAGAGCATGCTCGACACCGTCTACACGCTGCAGTCGCTACATGTGGACGCGCTCGTCATCCGCGATGCGGAAGCCGGCGTTCCGGGACTGGTGGCGGCGAACGTGGCGCCGCACGTGAGCGTGCTGTCGGCCGGTGAGGCGCACGTGGCGCATCCGACCCAGGGGCTGCTGGATGCCCTCACCATCCAGCAACGCAAGCAGCGCTTCGCCGGCCTCGGGGTCGTCATCGTCGGCGACGTGCGCCATTCGCGCGTTGCGCGCTCTGCCTGGCACGCGCTCGCTGCTCTCGGAGTGAGCGACCTGCGCATCGCCGCCCCGCCGGCCCTCATGCCGGACAGCGGTGAATTCAGCGGCTGCACGCGGCACACCCGGCTGGCGGGCGCGCTCGAGGGCGCCGACGTCGTCATGATGCTGCGCATCCAGAAGGAGCGCTTCGCCTCCGCGGACGTGCCCGACGGCGAGCAGTACTTCGCCGCCTGGGGGCTGACGCGCGAGCGCCTCGCGCTGGCGCGGCCCGATGCCATCGTCATGCATCCGCAGCCCATGAACCGCGGCGTCGAGATCGCCTCCGACGTGGCCGACGGGCCGCAGTCCGTCATCCGCGATCAGGTGCGCAACGGGGTGGCCGTGCGCATGGCGGTGCTCGCGGAAGTGCTGGGATCACGCCCCGCATGAGCTCCGGGACACGCGGCACCATCTTCCTGGAGGAGGCGCGCGTGCTCTCGCAGCTGGCGTACGACGCGGAGCAGTTCGTACTGCGTCTCGCGGCGCCCCGCTGCGCCGCGCGGGCCGAGCCGGGGAGCTTTGTGCACCTCGCCTGCGATGCCGCGATCCCGATGCGCCGGCCGCTGTCGATCATGCGCGCCGCGGCGCGCGAGGGCTGGATCGAGCTGCTCTACAAGGTGATGGGTCCGGGCCTGCAGGCACTGTCCGCCCGCAAGGAGGGCGAGACGGTGAGCGTACTCGGGCCGATCGGGCGGCCGTTTGCCCCTCATCCCGAGCGGCCGCGCACGCTGCTGCTCGGCGGGGGCGTCGGCATCCCACCCATGGTGTTTCTGGCCGAGCGGCTACACGCCGCCGAGGGCGCATGGAAGCCGCTCGTGCTCATGGGATCGGAGGTGCCGTTTCCGTTTCGCACCCGCCCGTCCACGCTCATCGTGCCCGGGATCCCCGCCGGCACCATCGCCTGCATGCCGCTGCTCGAGGAATGGGGCGTGCCGAGCCGGTTGGCGAGCCTGGCGGACTTCCCGGGTTGCTTTGCGGGGTTCGTCACCGAACTCGCGGACGCCTGGCTCGCTTCGCTGAGCTCCGCCGAGCTGCGCGAGGTGGAGATCTTCTCGTGCGGGCCGACGCCGATGCTCAAGGCGAGCGCACAGCTCGCGCGCCGCCACCAGGTGCCCTGCCAGGTCTCGCTCGAGGAGTTCATGGCGTGCGCGGTCGGTGGCTGCGCCGGTTGCACGGTGGCGGTGCGCACGCCCGCAGGGCCCGCGATGAAGCGGGTGTGCGTCGATGGACCGGTGTTCGATGCGTACACGGTGTTTTGAAGCCCGCGCGGCTGCCGCCTGCGCGCTGCTGGCCTTGTGTGTGCTTGCCGCCGGCGGCTGCAGCCGCAAATCCGGACCGGCCCCTTCGGAGCAGGCGCCGCCACCGCTCCGCGAGTGGCCGCAGGGTCGCGCGGCAGCGGTGAAGATCACCGACCAGTTGCTGTTGTCGATACCGCTGCAGTTCGTGCGCTCGGCGATCGACCCGCGGGCCCCGGCGTCGTCCCCGGCATCCTTCGCTCACAAGGAAGCGCACTTCGCTTTCTTTCTGCCGGATTTCAGCGGCTATACGCTCGCGAACTACCGCAACGAGTTCGACGAGAACAAGGTCGAAGTGGTCTACCTGCATGCGGGCGATCCGCATGAGGCCGAGCCGGATGCGCCCGGGGAATATCCGCCCAATATGCTCAGGCGCTTGCTGAAGGATCAGTTGAACCCCGACGACTACCGGGACATGTACGGGCTCAGGTGCTACAAGGGGCGCATGCTGACGGACCGGCTCATCTGCTACGGGCGGCGCGACGAGAGCCGCGGCGAGGACATCATGCTCACCACTCTGGTGCCGCCGTACGCCGAGGGCGTCACCTTTCCGCAGATGCAGGCGCGCTACTTCTCCAGGCGCTTCGGCGGAGTACGGATCGCCTGGCGCACGCACGTCAGGAACCTGCCCCGCTGGCGCGAAATCGATGAGCAGATCTGGCAGCACATCGAGGCGTGGAACGTCGCCCCGGCGGCAGGGCCCGGGGCAGCGCCGCAGGCGGCACAGCCGCCCGCTCCGGACACAGCGAAGCCGCGCTAGCGGAAGTTGATGTTGGCTTCGAGGTTGGCGCACTCGCAGAGCAAGCGCGCCGGCACCGATGGCGGAGGGATCAGACGTCCAACATGTCAAGGAGTCCGCAGAATCTGCCCGCGGCTCTGGCCAGGGTGCGTGAACGCATCGCACAGGCCGCTGCCGCGGCGGGGCGTAGTGCGCAGTCGGTCACACTCCTCGCAGCAGGCAAGGCGCAGCCGCCGGAGCTGCTCGACGCCGCCGCCCGCTGCGGGGTCGGCGACTTCGGTGAGAGTTATCTGCAGGAGGCGCTGGCGAAGATGGCGGCGCTGCAGGGTCGGGCGCTCACCTGGCACTTCATTGGCCGGCTGCAGGCCAACAAGACGGGGCCGATCGCCGCGAGCTTCGCCTGGGTGCACGGCGTGGATCGCCTCAAGGTGGCCGAGCGCCTCGCGGCGCAGCGCCCGCATCACGCGCCGCCGCTCAATGTCTGCCTGCAGGTGAACGTGGCGGGGGAAGCCAGCAAGGGTGGCGTAGCGCCGGCGGAACTGCCTGCACTCGCGGCGGCGGTGGCACGGTTGCCGCACCTTGCGCTGCGCGGCCTCATGTGCATCCCGCCGGAGGAGACCGATCCGGCGCGCCAGCGTGCGTGGTTCGCACGACTGCGCGCGTTGCAGGACGACCTCAACTGCAGTGGCGCCGGGCTCGACACGCTGTCGATGGGCATGAGCGCTGACTTCGAGGCCGCGATACTCGAGGGCGCGACCATTGTGCGCATCGGCACGGCGCTGTTCGGCGCACGGCCGCAGCGCTGACCCGGCCGGCCGAAAGGCACGAGGCCAGTCCAACCAGTACAATCTTCACGCGATGACCAACAGGCGCTTGTGCATTCTCGGAGCCGGCAACATGGGGCGCGCGCTCGTCGGCGGGCTGTTGCGCTCCGGCACGCGGCCGGAGCACCTGAGCGCCGCGGAGCCCCTGCCCGCGGCCCGCGAGGCGCTGGCACGCGATTTCGGGATCAGCGCGACGGCCGACAACCAGGCCGCCGTCGCGGGGGCCGCGATCGTCGTACTGGCCGTGAAGCCGCACGAGGCCGCGGCGGTGCTGACGCCGCTCGCCGCCACGCTCGCTGCGGCGAAGCCACTGGTGGTTTCGGTGCTCGCCGGCGTGCGGGTCGCGGAGCTCGAGTCATGGTGTGGGCCCGGCGTGTCGGTGATGCGTGCCATGCCCAACCGGCCGGCGCTCATCGGTGCGGGCGCTACGGGGCTGTTCGCCCCGCCGGGTGTCAGCCTCGCGCAGCGCGCCACTGCCGAGCGGCTGCTGCAAGCGGTCGGCGAGGTCGTGTGGGTGCCGAGCGAGGCCGGGCTCGATGTGGTTACCGCACTTTCCGGCAGCGGCCCGGCATACTTCTTTCTTCTGGCTGAGCTCATGGCCGAGGCGGCCGAGCAGCTCGGCCTCGAGGCGCTGACGGCCCGCCGCCTGGCCGCGGCGACTCTCTACGGGTCGGGTCTGCTGGCGCACAGCGGGCACGCCGATCTGACACGCCTGCGGGCCGAGGTGACCTCCAGGGGCGGCACGACGGAGGCGGCACTCGCGGTGTTCGCGGCCGCGGATCTGCGCGCCACGGTCCGCCAGGCGCTCGCCGCCGCAGTGCAGCGCAGCCGCGAGCTCGCGGGCGCGGCCCAATGAACCGATCCAACTACCGGGGAGCCCATGAGCGCTGCGATTACCTTCATCGTTGAGACGCTGCTGTCGCTGGCGCTGTTCGTGGCGCTGGCGCGGTTGCTGCTGCAGTGGGCGCGCGCCGACTTCCGCAATCCGCTGTGCCAGGCCGTGGTGCGCATCACCAATCCGCTCATCCTGCCGTTGCGGCGCGTGCTGCCGCCGATCGGCAAGCTCGACACCGCCTCGGTAGTGGCGGTACTGCTGGTCGCGGTAGTCGACGTTGGCGGCATTTTTGCGCTGCACGGTGTCGGCCTGCCCCCACCATTGTTGTGGATCCGCCCGGTGCTCACCGAGATCGGGCGCACGCTGTTGTGGACCTATTTCTACGCGATCTTCCTGTATGCGCTGCTGAGCCTCATCGCCCCCGGCGGCTACTCGCCGCTGCAGTCGGTGCTGGCGACGCTGTGCGAGCCGGTGCTGCGGCCGATCAGGCGGCTGATTCCCACAGTCGCCGGGCTCGACCTGTCGCCGCTGTGGGCCATCATCGGGATTCAGGCGATTCTCATCCTGTTGCGCTGAAGATGCGCTGAAATACAGGGTTTCCCTGCCGCGCGGCTCGAGCTTGCGCGTGGCTCTTGCGCTGTCGGAACACGCGCTTAGCGTAGACTTCGCAACGAGAGTCAGAGCATCGTCGGCTGGTGCGCCAACGCGCGCCGGCTGGTGTCGGCCGTCAGGTCCGCACGCGGGATGCACGCCTCAGGCTGCCCGGAAACCCTGAGAAAAAAGGCGTTTTCGCAACATCGAGAAACAAAAAAGCGATATGCGAAAGTGCGCGCATGTGCTATTTTCCGCGCCGATTCGCATCGCGGTGCGCACGGGCACCGCGCTCAGCAAAAACCAAATTCTCGAGGAGTAGCGCAATATGGCGAAAAAGGGTGGCGCACCGACGAAGTCGGAAGTTCTGACACACATCTCCAAGGACACGGGACTCTCCCGCAAACAGGTCGGAAGCGTCTTCGATTCGCTGGGCAGCGTGATCAAGAAGAGCCTGCGCGGTAACGGCCTGTTCACGATGCCGGGCCTGTTGAAGATGAAGGTCGTGAAGAAGCCTGCGACCAAGGCGCGCGAAGGCATCAATCCGTTCACCGGCGAGAAGATGATGTTCAAGGCCAAGCCCGCGAGCAAGAAGGTCCGCGTGATGCCCCTGAAGAGCCTGAAGGCGATGGTCAACTCGTAACCGAGTCGGCTTGTCCGCGCGAGCGGCAGAGGCCCGGCCAGGAGCAGTCCTCGCCGGGCTTTTTGTTGTCAGCCCCCGGCGGCGCGCACCGGAGCCCGTTCCATGAAGTGCAGCACCGTATCGCGCAGCTCGTTGATACGGCCATGAAAATAGTGCCCGGCGCCTGGCAGCACGGCGAGCTCGGGCGCAGGCGCCAGCCGGCGCGCCCAGTCGATCACCACCTCCGGCGGCACGACATCATCTGTGTCTCCCTGCACGATGAGCCAGGGGCAGGCGGGGGGCGCGGCATCGCTCACGTCGGTCTTGTTGATGCCCGGCGCCACCGCCACCACACGCGTGGGCCGCACCGCGCCCGCCGCGCGCACCGCCACGACGCCGCCGAACGAGAAGCCCCCGAGCCACAGCGCCGCCTGCGGCCAGCGCTGCCGGCCCCAGGCGATGACCGCGAGCGCATCGGCCGTCTCCCCACGGCCGGCATCGTGGCTGCCCTCGCTCGCGCCTACGCCGCGGAAGTTGAATCGAATCGTCGGCGCACCGCACTGCTGGAACGCGCGCGCCAGCGTCCACACCACCTTGTTGTCCATGGTTCCGCCGTAGAGTGGATGCGGATGGCACAACACGCCGTATGCGGCGACCGGCGCGGCCGCTCCGGCGGGCGTCTCGATGAGAGCCTCGAGGCCGCCGGCCGGACCTGCGAGCCGCAAGCGCTCGGCCTGCGGGGGAGCGGCCACGATACCCTCAGCTCGCGGCGCGCGGCGATGCCGCGAGCCGCACCAGCAGGCGATTGAGGCGCTGCACGTACTCGGGGGGATTGGCGAGCGGTGACCCTTCCGCGAGCCCCGCCTGGTCGTAGAGCAACTGCGCGAGCTCCGCGAACTGCCCGGCGTCCGACTGCGCCTCGAGGTACTTGACCAGCGGGTGCCCGACGTTCACTTCCAGCAGCGGGCGCGTCGCGGGAACCTTCTGACCGGCCGCGGCGAAGATGCGCCGCATCTGCTCCGACACGTCGTGCTCGCCGAGCACCAGGCAGGCAGGGGACTCCTTGAGGCGCTCGCTGATGCGCACCTCGGTGACGCGCTCGCCGAGTGAGTCTTTGATGCGCTTCAGCAGCCCTTTGCTCTCCTTGACCTCGGCATCGTGCTGCTTGCGGTCCGCGTCGCTCTCGAGCCCGCCGAGCTCGAGGTCGCCACGGGTCGCGTCCTTGAAGCGCTTGCCCTCGTAGGTCTCGAGGTGTCCCATTACCCATTCGTCGATGCGCTCGGCGAGCAGCAGCACCTCCAGACCGCGCTCCTTGAGGCGCTCGATGGCGGGGCTGCCGCGCGCCGCCGCGATGCTCTCGGCGATGACGTAGTAGATGCGTTCCTGCCCCGGCTTCATGCGCGCAAGGTAGTCGGCGAGACTCACGGCAGGGGTGTCATCGTCCTGGTGGCTGCTGGCAAAGCGCAGCAGCGGCAGGATCGCCGCGTGATTGCCGGGATCCTGCGCAATGCCCTCCTTCAGCACCGCGCCGAACTCCTTCCAGAACGTGGCGTACTTCTCCGGCTCCTCCTTCATGAGGCGCGTGAGCAGATCGAGCACCCGTTTCGTCAGCCCGCTGCGGATGGCTTCGACTTCCGGCTGCTGCTGCAGGATCTCGCGCGAAATATTCAGCGGCAGATCGCTCGAATCCACTACACCCTTGATGAACCTCAGATACAGCGGCAGGAACTGCTCGGCCTCATCCATGATGAATACGCGCCGCACGTACAGCTTCAGCCCCCGTGCCCCTTCGCGCTGCCACAGGTCGAACGGCGCACGGCCCGGCACGTACAGCAGGCTGATGTATTCGCGCTTGCCCTCCACCCGGTTGTGGCTCCAGGCGAGCGGGTCGGCGAAGTCGTGAGCGACGTACTGGTAGAACTGCTTGTATTCCTCGTCGGTGATCTCCGTTCGCGGCAGCGTCCACAGCGCCTTCGCCTGGTTTACCACCTCGTACTCAAGCGACGCCTCGCCTTCCTTGCGCATGCGCACCGGGAAGCCGATGTGGTCCGAGTAGCGGCGGATCAGGCCGCGCAGCCGGAAGGCGTCGGCAAACTCGCGCGCGTCGGCCTTCAGGTGCAGCGTGACGGAAGTGCCGCGGGCGGCCTGCGTCACGGTCTCCACCGTGAACTCGCCCTCGGCGGCCGACTCCCAGCGCACCGCCGCTTCCGCGGGCGTGCCGGCCTTGCGCGAGCGCACTTCGACACGATCGGCAACGATGAACGCGGAATAGAAGCCCACGCCGAACTGTCCGATCAGCGCGGAAGCCTGTTGCGCATCACCCGGCAATGAGCGGAAGAACTCCGCCGTGCCGGAGCGGGCGATGGTGCCGAGGTTGCCGATGGCCTCCTCGCGCGTCATGCCGATGCCGTTGTCGGTGATGGTTACGGTGCCCGCCGCGCTATCCGCATCCACGCGGATCCCAAGCTCCGGATCATCCGCGAGCAGCGTGCTGTCGGCGATGGCGGCGAAGCGCAGCCGGTCGCAGGCATCCGAGGCATTGGAAATGAGCTCACGCAGGAAAATCTCCCTGTGGCTGTACAGGGAGTGGATCATGAGCTTCAGCAGCTCACGCACCTCGGCCTGAAAGCCGTGAGTCTGCCGCACGCCCGCGCTGCCTGCGCCCTCTGCGGGCGTGGGACCGGCTCCGCGGGAGTCGTGCGCGCCCCCGGCGTCAGCGCCGGAGGTGTCGGGTGTCTGGGATTGTCCGGATGCCATGTTCGTACGTCCGCGAACGCGTGAAGCTGCGCTGAGACGCGATCTTGGGAACCGGCACGGAAATTTCAAGCGCCGCGGGGAACGCTGCGGCGCCGGTGAGGGCTGCAGCACGGTGTAGGGCTGCAGCGCGGGCAGGCGTCGCGCCAAGTGCGCGGGCCGCAGTCCTCAGGCGAAGACGTGCAGCAGCTGACCGTGGGACAGGAGCAGCGTAGCTGCCCCGGCGAGCAGCGCGCCGGAGACGGCGGCGATCACCGGCGCGGCGGCAGCGACGACTTCGGCGGCCATCGCCGTCGTCACGTGGCGACAGACGCCGGCGATATCGTCGAACTCGTCCCACAGATGCAGAAAAAATTCTTCCATGGGTGCGGAACCTTACGGCAGCGCGGCGCACGCTGACGTGCGCGCGCCCACACTCGCGACGCGGGCGCAGCGGCTTGCAGGAGCGTCGGGCCATGCGTAGGCTTGGCTGCGACCCGACTCACTCAGCGGATCTGACAGAACAGGGCCGTCATGCAGCGCATCGTCGTCCTGAACCCCAAAGGCGGCTCTGGCAAGACGACCATCGCAATCAATCTTGCGAGCTATCTCGCTGATCATGGCCATACACCGGTTCTCATGGACTTCGATCCACAGGGTTCCTCGCTGCGGTGGGTGAAGAAGCGCAAGCCCCCTCAGGCCCACATTCACGTCATTGCGGCGTTTGAGAAAGACATCCGCACGACGCGATCGTTCCAATTACGCGTACCGGACGTGGCCACTCACGTGATCGTCGACACCCCGGCCGCGCTCGACTCACGCCAGCTCCCCGAGATGACGCGCGACGCCGACAGGATCCTCGTCCCCGTGCTGCCCTCCGACATCGACATCCATACCTGCTCGCGCTGCATACGCGACCTGCTGCTGGTCGGGAAGATCCGCCGCGAAGACGAGCGCATCGGAGTGATCGCCAATCGCGTGCGCCCCAATACGCTCATCTACCAGTCCCTCATCCGCTTTCTGCACACGCTCGACATCCCGATCGTCGCTACCATCGGTGACTCGCAGAACTACGTGCGCGCCGCCGAGCTCGGGGTCGGGGTGCACGAGATGAAGAGCTGCCTGGCCGGCGAGGAGGTCGAGGAGTGGCAGCCGCTGGTCGAGTGGCTCGCGCGGCCGCGCGGTCAGCAGGCTCCAACGGGTGCACCCAGCGAGGGTGCCACGGGTGCTGCCCCGGCGCGCGAGGCTGCCGAGGGCATGCAGCCAGCCGGTGCCGCCTCCGCTGGCGCGGACGAGGCGCCGGGCATGCCGGCGCCCACGGCGGCGGTGGCCAGCGCCTGAGCCCACGCGCTCTCGCGGCGCCGCTTACTTCTCCGGCTTGCCGCCGCTCGCACCTTCGGTATCGGTGACGGCCCAGGCATCCCGCACCTGATCGGCCCAGTTCTTGTAGTTCGACCAGGTGTAGAGGTTGCGGGTGATGGCGGCCTGGCGGGCGCGGGCGCGCTGCATGCCATCGAGCCAGTTCGCGTAAGCGGCGGTTTCTCCCGTCGGGTCGTCGGCGGTGGCCGGTTCGCGGGGCGTGCCGGGCGCGCCGGGCGCGCCGTCACGCCCCCTGTCACTCGAGCTCATGCGAAGCTCCTGGAGATCGTGAGCGGCAGCGTACGGCGTTTGTACCCGTGCCGCAGGAACTGGTTCACAGGCATGTAAGAGCGCGCAGGCGGCGCGGGCGCGCGGCTTCTTCAGCCCACCAGGCGGTACACCGCGCGGTAGGCACTGCCGGGCAGGCGCATGCGCCCCTGCGCCACAAAGGCAGCAAGCAGCTCATCGAGCAGGCGCATGACTGCGGGGTCGCCGGAAAGCTCGTACGGACCCTGGCGCTCGATCGCCTGAATGCCGTATTCCTTCACGTTTCCGGTAACGATGCCCGAGAATGCGCGGCGCAGGTTGGCAGCGAGCGCGTGCACCGGCTGACCGCGGCTGAGATCGAGTGCGCGCATGCTCGCGTGGGTAACTTCGAAGGGCTGCTGGAACTGCGGCTGGACCGACAGCAGCCAGTTGAAGTTGTACGAGTCGCTGTGCTTGCGGCGAAACTCCCGCACCTCGTGCATGCCGCGCACCATGTACCGGGCCACTTCCGGGGGATTGTCGATCATGAGGATGAGCCGGCGCGTGGCCTCCGGCCCGAGCGTGGCAGCGATGAAGCGGCTGATCTGCTCGAAGTAGGGGGCGCTCTCGGGCGGCCCGGTGAGCACAATGGGAAAGGGTTGCTCGCGATTGGCGGGATCGAGCAGGATCCCGACCAGGTACAGGATCTCCTCCGCCGTACCTGCGCCGCCCGGGAACACCACGATGCCGTGAGCGAGGCGCACGAACGCCTCGAGGCGCTTTTCGATGTCCGGCATGATCGCGAGCTGGGTCACGATCGGGTTGGGGGGCTCGGCGGCGATGATGCCCGGCTCGGTGACGCCGATGTAGCGACTGTGCTCGATGCGCTGCTTGGCGTGCCCGATGGTGGCGCCCTTCATCGGGCCCTTCATGGCCCCCGGCCCACAGCCGGTGCACACGTCGAGCCCGCGCAGGCCGAGCTGGTAGCCGACGTTCTTGGTGTACTGGTACTCGGTGGCGGAGATCGCGTGCCCGCCCCAGCACACCACCAGGTTCGGCCGGGCCTTGTAGTCGAGCAGCCGCGCGTTGCGGAGCACGTGGAACACTGCGTTGGTGATAGAGGCGGAGTCGCTGAGATCGAAGCGCCCGCTGGCCATGATCTCGTTCGAAATGAACACCACATCGCGCAGCACCGCGAACAGATGCTCCTTGATGCCGCGGATCATCTCGCCGTCGACGAACGCCGCCGCCGGGGCGTTCTGCATCTCGAGCTTCACCCCCCAGGGGTGACGCACGATGCGGATGTCGAAATCGCGGTAGCGGTCGAAGATCTCCTTGGCGTTGTCGGTGGGGGCGCCGGAATTGAGCACCGCCAGGGCGCAGCGGCGGAACAGCGGGTACAGGCCCCCCTGACCGGTATCGAGGAGCTTGTCGATCTCGGCCTGGGAAAGATTCTCGAGACTGCCGCGCGGCCCGACGCGCGCGTCGACGAACTCTGAAAGCTCGCTGCTCACTAGCCTAGGGAAGGATGTCGATCGGCACGTCGTCCGGAATGAGCATCCAGATCTCGGTCATGTCGGCGTTGGACAGCGCGATGCAGCCATCGGTCCAGTCGTGACTCTCGTAATACTCCGGGTCGTGCTTGAGGTAGTTCGGCAGGCCGTGGATCATGATCGAGCCGCCGGTCTGCCAGTGATGCGCACGTGCCCGCTTGAGGTCATCTTCGTTGGGATAGGACACCTGGATCGAGAGGAAGTAGTCGCTGCGCGCGTTGCGGCGCTCCAGCCGATAGCTCCCCTCGGGGGTGCGGAAATCTCCCGAGCGCTCCTTCTGCCCCACCGGGCTCAGGCCGAGCTGCACGTGATAGGAACGCAGCACGTTGCCGCCGTGCATGAGCAGCATCCGCCGCTCTGCCTTGTGTACCACGATGCGGTCCACGACCGGAAGCGTCTCAGTCGTCGGCGGCCGCAATGTCACCGGCTGCGCCTCAGGCACGCCGTCCGCGTGCGCAGCGGAGGTCAAAGCGTCCACCGCCAGCATCGCTGCCAGCATCGTCACCAAGCTTCTGAAACTCATCGTTTTCCGGTCCGGGACCTTTGACTTGGCGCGATTATAGACACACGGCTCGCCCGCTGGCATGTGCGCCCGTCACAATCGACAGACGTCGCGATGCTGCGACTCATCCGCCATTCCCGACCTCCTCCACGCGCGGCATGACGATCTGAGTGCCGGCACGCAACGCCGACAGATCGAGATCGGGGTTGTACTGCTGCAGCAGCCACAGCGGCAGTTGCGCGGCGTGTTGGGTCAGTGTCCACACCGAGTCGCCTGGGCGCGCAATGTGCACCTCGGTGCCAACGATACGGTGACCGGCAAAATAAGCCGCCTGCAGCTCGCGGTGATACTCGTGGCGCAGCGTTTCGAACACCTCGGGCTTGACCTGCGAGAAATCGAGTCGGATGCGCTCGCCGATGCGCACTGGCGCGCGCATCTTCAGGTGATTGACCTCGCGCAGACGCGCGGAGGTCACGCCAAGCCAGTCGGCGTAGTGGCCGAGGGTCTCCTCGGCGGCGACGCGGATGGTGCCGTCGTGCGCCACGCCGTAATCGAACGGATCGGCACTCTGCTCCGATTCTGCTGCGGGGCCGAGCGCCGGACTCTGCGCCTCCGCCTGCGCCGCCGATACCGGTTGCGCGGCTGCCGCCGCGGCATTCGGCCGGGTGCCGGCTATGACGACTTCCCGTATGGCCCTGGCGTCCTCGGCACTCTCGCGCAGCGCCACTTCCGGCGACACGGCACCCCCGAGCGAGGGCGGCGCCACGCTCGCCACCGTGACCACTGAGGCCGCCTGTGCCGCCGCCGGTGCGGACACGGCCGGTGCCGGCGGCGTTGCGGCGGCCAGCACCGGCGTCGCCAGAGTCCCGACCGGCACGCCATAGCGATCGGCGAGGCTCGCGAGCGTATCGCCGCGCTGCACGCGATAGCGCCGCGGTCCGCGCTGCGCGGCGAACATCTCGCCCGGGGAGAGGTGCTGCGCCAGGAGCTCGCCCGTCCAGCGCATGCCATCGACCGGCAGCCGCAGGTGATACGCCTTGGGCACGCGCTGCGCGCCGCTCCACACCGAGGACAGCAGCGACGGGTTCAGGGCGCGGAGCCTCGCACCGTCGATCTCGAGCGTGCGCTCGAGGGAGCCGATCGGGATGTATGCGGGCAGCACGAGCTCGCGGAAGCGAGCCTCGCTCTCCTTCGGCAGAGGTCCGAAGTACTTCCCGGGATTGCGGTCGATGTCGAGCGCTGCGAGGAATGAGACATAGAAGTTGCGCGAAGCGAACCCGAAGGTGCGGCTGCTGTAGCTGCGCACGATTCTGACGATGTCGTCGGTGCCGAGCGTTTCCTTGGCGCGGCGTACGCCGGCAGTGCCGTGATTGTAGGCCGTCAGCGCCAGGGGCCAGGTGCCGAGCACCCGGTAGTTGTAGGCCAGAAGCTGCGCCGCCGCCTCAGTGGAGCGGAACGGGTCGAGACGATCGTCCACGGCGCCATCGATGCGCAGGTAACGCCGCCCGGTGGAGCGCATGAACTGCCACAGGCCCGCGGCCCCAACCTTGGAGTACGCATTGGGATTGAAGCAGGACTCCACGTACGGCAGCACGGCGAGCTCTGCGGGAAGTCCCAGGTTGGCAAGCGTCTCGGCGATGTGCGTTTCCCAGGCGCCGGAGCGGATCAGGCCGGCACGGAAGCGGTCCGATTGACCGAGCTGGAAGCGGAGGTCATCGACCGCCGCGCGCAGCCGTGCCGGTGTGCCTTCGGTACCCCACAGCGCCCTGATGCGCTGGTCATCGGGCGACAGCTCGCCACCCTCGCCCGCGGCCGCGATGCGCCGCAGCGCCGCAGCGATGCGATCGCGCGCCGCTTCGACCTGGCGTTGGCGCTCGACGGGCAGCGTGTCGGGCGGGAAGTGCAGAGTGTCGTAGACCACGCCCAGGTTGTACTGGTCGTGAAGGAATCCAGCGTTGGTGTCGATCTGCGTATAGACGCGGATCCAGAACTGCACGTCGCGTTCGAGCTGCGGCGGTCGTGGCATCGGATCGTCGGCGGCAGCCGCGCGTGCGACCACGCCGACCATGCTCATGGCAAGGCCTGCGCACGCCAGCACCGTGAGCCAGTTCCGTGTCGCCGCCCGCGAGGCCGTCGTACCCCCTGTCGAGTTCATTTACACCCCTGGAAAGAGCAATGTTCCGAAGTCAGTTCAGGGGCTTGCAGCGCTCACAGTCCGTGTGCATGGCCGCAGTAAGCCCCCCGAGAGTGTCGAATATTTTGACACTCGCGTGTCCAGTACGCCGACAGATGCTCGAGCCGCGCGAGACGGTGAACCACAACGTCCGCCAGCAATGTCGACTGCGTCACACTTGCATGTGCGACAAAGTGCCGTGGTTCACGGTTGTCTCACGCGCGCAGCGCGATAGTTCGCAGGCGCGCAGCGCCTCGCCACGTTGGCAGAGTGTTGCTCATCCATAACCAACGGCATACATGCCGGGAAGGACGACGACGCCACGGGATAACCTGAAGAAAGCGCGGATCTGGAATGCAGCCCGATGGCTCGTCGGATACTGCGTCACGACCGGATAACAACGAGAACAACTGCTCCACACACAAGCAAGCGACCGACACCCCGCCACGAGCGGGGTTTTTTTGCTCGGCCGCGCGCCCCCGCAGCCGGCAGTGGACATCACCCTCCCGGTACATGCACCCCGCCCGGTCGATGACCGTCCGACCGTCGACTAACCGTCGCGTCTGGCAAGTGGCAGACTGCGCGCGCATGAGACTGTCGACACTCGAGGCAGGTTCCCACCGCGTGAGGCGGGCGGCGGCGGCCGCGATCCCTCTCGCGGCGATGCTCGCCACCGCAGTCGGCCGCGCGCAGGCTGCACCGGCGAGCGG
>Ga0123356_10002609_pt1 | contig 19214 bp, 23 predicted proteins | sample TergutEmb28metaG_2_FD_92546 | JGI IMG/M metagenome (GOLD analysis project Ga0123356, IMG submission 92546) | Embiratermes neotenicus P3 segment gut microbial communities from Petit-Saut dam, French Guiana - Emb289 P3 | ecosystem: Host-associated > Arthropoda: Insects > Digestive system > Gut ...
AGAATCACTCACCCCTAAGCACAGCACGTCCACCACCTCATGTTTCGGATGTTCCCCTTCCCTCACGATAAACTCACTATAAGCGCTCACCAGAGATGCAATCGCCGCCTGTCTATCCTTATCGCGTTGTGCCCTCAGTACTCCAGGCAACGTAAACATCACCGCAATAACCACCACCGCTGCCACGATTCCCATCAAAATCATCTCAGTGGTTGTGAACCCCGGAAGACTCTTATGCTTATTCATTACCTATATATTACCACTGCGCTCGCTCTATAGCCACAGATATGGTAGAATTAATCCACGAATAACAGGAGTTTTTATGGCAGATTTCAACAAAATTCTGACCCCGGGCGACTACCAAAACGGCGAAATCAACGTCGTCGTGGAAATCGGCACCGGCAGCAACCACAAAATCGAATGGAACCGCGAACTCGCATGCTTTGAGCTCGATCGCATCGAACCAGATGCCTTCCCCAAGCCGACCAACTACGGGTTCATCCCTCAAACCCTCGACGAAGATGGCGACGAGCTTGATGTCCTGCTCATCACTGACCATCCACTTACCACCGGCATCTTTACCAAAGCCCGCGTCTTAGGAGTCATGAAGTTCACTGACGATGGTGAAGTCGACGATAAAATCATTGCCGTCGTTGCCGACGACCGCAATAACGGCGACATGTACAAAACCCTCGAAGACCTCCCTAAGCGCCTCATTGAGAAAATCGGCTATCATTTTGATCACTACAAAGACCTCAAGAAGCCAGGCTCTACCAAAGTTGAAGGCTTCTTTGATCTTGACGACGCCAAGAAGGTTATTGCTGACTCCATCGAGCGCTGGAACAAAAGATAATCTACACTCCGAGCGACCCTTAATACCAGGGGTCGCTTTTATGCTATAATAAGCATATGCAGAAACAAGATCCTATATCGGATACCCCAGCTGAGCAGAGTCCAGATAACCCGTCAATAATTGAACAGACTCAAGTTGAGCACACCAATAATGCTCAACCTCCAGAGGAAGAGCATGAGTCTCCCGAGATGCCTATGGCCAAAAAAGCCAAGCCCCAAGAGCCAGCGCCCAAACTCAACCCGTGGCAATTCGCTACCGTCGGCCTCGTCATCATCCTCATCGCCATCACCGGCTTTACCATTGATATATATAATACCAATAAATCCCAAGCCTCAGACATCACCCGCCTCAATTCTCAGCTCGCCGCCACGCAACAAGTCCTCGCAGATTTTGACAAGCCCACAATCATCGAAGAGCTCCTCGACCCAACTGAAGACGAACCTTCAATCGACCCAATCCCAGAGCAGCCCACCGCTCCAGCTCAAAAATACATCAACCTCCCAGCCCTCGGCGTCCGCATCCCAGTCTCGGATGAAATCGCCACCCAGCTCATCGTCCAACCCGTTACCCTCGCTGGCTACGATTATTTTCATCCCTACCCAAATGCTTATACCTTAGACTGGAAGTCTTGCGCCAACACCTATTCATCATCTTTTCACCAAATTTACCGCTACTCTACCAAGCAACTCAAAGCCGATTACGACGATAAACTCCGTGCCTACAATCTAGACCTCATCAACCCACCACTCTCATATAGTTCCATCGCTTACAGCGACGATTTCATCGCCTGGAATACCAGCGCCCAATCCCCAGACTGCTTTTTCCTTCACCCCCTCTATCCCGAACTCCGCGAAATCATATCAACTAAGCTCGAACCCATACCAAAAAATTAATTAGGAGGCCCTTCATGGACTACAAATACAAACCACCACTTCCCAAGCTTACTCCGGCTAAGGAAAAACGCCACATCAACTGGTTCCTCATCATAATCGCAGTTCTCTTTATCTCTATCATCGGCTTCATCGTTCATTACATCTTCTCTACCCTCCAGGTCGACGACCTCAACAACCAAGTCCGCAACCTCGAACGCGACCTCGCTCTTGCCAAACAAAGCTCCTCAACTCTCCATTCATCAAAAACATCATCACCTTCTGCTAATCCTTCTGACCAAGCTTCCCTTCAAGCCGCTTATGACGTATCCGGTCTACAAGAATACACCGTCGTCATCCACAATGCTTGGGAAATCACTGATAGCTCACATCTTCCCTACCAATATACTTCTGTTCCACTCAAACACACCGACGGCACCGAATCCAGACTCTCTGCATACTTCTACCGAGAGTCTCCAACAAGTGATTGGGTTTTTGCCTTTTACGTCCCCCAACAGGCTTTCGACTGTTCCGTATACAATTATTGGCAGCTACGTTATGCCTTCATTGACCAGCCATGCTACGACTTCAATAGCCAAATCACCACAGTCTCCGAATACTACGCACGCAGGTAGACGTCGCACAATCCTCTTCCCTCTGTTATAATACGCTCATGTATATCTCTGAGCTAATTGACGACTACCTCGAATCCCTCGAAATCGAAAAAGGCCGCAGTATCAAGACCACCGAGAACTACCGTCTCTATCTTTCCCGTCTCATTGAATTCAGTGGCGAAGAGCTCAAGACTACCGACCTCACCGAGGAATGGCTCCGCCGTTACCGCCTCTGGCTCAACCGCTATGAGAACGACCAGCGCCGCCGCCTCACCGTCCGCACCCAATCTTACCACCTCATCGCGCTGCGCAACTTCCTCAAGCACCTTGCCAAGCGCCATATCCCCAGCCTCGATCCCGCCCTCGTTGACCTCCCCAAAGTCATCAAGCCCCAAGTCACTTTCCTCACCTACGACGAAGTCTCCCGCCTGCTTGATGCCACAGATGAATCGGATAAAAACTCGACCAGGGACCGCGCCATCATTGAACTACTTTTTTCCGCCGGTCTGCGCATTAGTGAACTAACCAGCTTGAACCGCGACTCCATCAATCTCGAACGCCGCGAATTCATCGTCCGCGGCAAAGGCAGTAAAGACCGCCCCGTCTTCATCTCCCAATCCGCCGCCGACAAAGTCCAAGCCTACCTCGATTATCGTCAAGACTCCCTCGACCCACTCTTCATCAACAACTCCCGCAACACCGGCGTCGAATCAACCGATGGCAATTACCGCCGACTCACCCCCCGCAGCATCCAACGCATCATCGACAAGCATAAAACCCTCGCCGGCATCACCAAGCACGTCACCCCTCACACCCTCCGTCACTCCTTCGCCACCGACCTCCTCATGAACGGAGCCGATCTTCGCGCCGTTCAGGGTCTCCTCGGCCACGCCGACATCAGCACCACCCAGATTTACACCCACCTCACAGACCAACATCTCCGTGACGTCCACGAACGCTTCCATTCCGATACCAAATAATTAGATTCCGAGCAGCGCTCGAATCGCATCACCCCAGAAAAACACTACAATAAACCCAATTGTTAAGAGCGGCCCCAGCGCCAGCCTCAGCTTCCCTTCCTTCTGCCTCATCATCAACGGCATCGCCAGCACACAGCCTATCAAATTTGATACCAGCAGACACAACAAACACAGCACCCAATCAGACAACGCCACCGCACAAACCAGTGCCAGCATCCAGTCGCCGCCACCAACCCATTTCTCCTGCGACGCTTTATATAATAACAAGTATAATCCAGGCAATAATGCCAATCCCCAGATGAAACTCCACAAATTTAGGTCAACCAAAAAGCCACCCACTCGTGCGAGCAGTATCATCAGTATAGCACATCCAAGTGAAATTGTCAATGGCATCATCGGCAACCTCAGCCACCTCATATCATATACAAAGCACACCATCAGCCCTACTAACATTGCGAGAAACGCCCCAAACGCCACGAAGCTCCATAGCGATTCACCAGACAACACCCCCATCCTCTCCGGCCACAAGAAGTAAGACAGCACGAATAGCGCTCCCATCCCTACTTCACACAGAATCTCTTGCCACCCAATCGGCTCCCCACAATCTCGGCACTTCCCCTTTTGCGCAAACCAGCTCATCACTGGAATCAATTCATACCATCTCAGTACATGATGACAACTCATACATTCCGAGCGTTTCTTCCCCTTCATCGACTCCATCCTCAGGCGCCATACCTGGCAACAGCCAAAGCTCCCCATCGCCGCACCGAGCACAAACAAAACCGCACCTATCAAAATATCAGGCAATTCCATATCTTAATCATACCAAAAAGCCCCCCGTATTGGGAGGCTTTTCGTTTATGCTTTGAAAGGTTTAGCCTTCGTTGCAGTAGTAGACTTCTGTACCACCAGAACCGTTACCCTCAAGTCGCACGACAGCGGCAACTTTACGAGTAGAGTCTGCTGGGATGATCCTACCACTAGTCAAGCCGTTTGGATCACACTGCGCACCACGAGTGATGACAATCAGGTCCTGAGTTGCCTGTGGCACTGAGAACGCTGCAACAGCGGCAGGTGCCGGAGCTGTACCGACTGCATAGAACTGGCCTTGGGTCAGCTCGATGTATGGGTCAAGGTCACAGTCAGTGGTCGCTTCAAGAGCACCACCACACCAACCCTGAGCGTTAGCACCAGGATCGCCTGACGACACTTGTGGAGCAGCACCACGGTTGTTACTCATGTACTCCGTAAATGCAGAGATTATCTTGCCTACATCATCCTTACGAGCCGTATCGCGCTGTGCACGCTGAACTGCTGGTAGAGTGAGAAGCACCATCAAAATGATCAAGGCCGCGATTGCAAGCACCAAGATAACCTCGATGAGCGTAAACCCTTTTTTACTTGTCTTCATTTGGTTTCTTTTCCTTTCTTATTGTTATTTCGATTCTACTATATGCTTAAGCTTTTTTCAATACCCTTCTTGCTCTGTTCCTCCCTAGACAATGTTCACCAAGTTATACATCGGAAGCAGCACTGCAGCAATAATTCCACCGGCTCCAAGCGCTAGAAAGACCATCAATACTGGCTCAATCATCGTCGAAATCGTACGCACCCTCTCCTCGAGCTCGTCCTCAAACACCTGCGCACACTTCCCTAGCATCTCGTCGATACGACCAGATTGCTCGCCCACATAAATCATCTGTGGCACCAACAACATAATCGTCTTCTTATCCCTGAGCGACGCCGACAAAGCCGCACCACCCTTCACTTTCTCGGCTGCTTCCTGGATGTCAGCTTGCACAATCGTATTGTTTACTGCATCGCCAGATATACGCAATACATCCAACATCGGTACACCCGTTTCGAGCAGCGTCTGCGAAGTACGCGTGAAGCGAGCATTATATAGACGTGTCGTTAGCGCATTAAACATCGGCACCTTCAGCTTAAATTGATCTTTGAAGTGAATACCACTCTCTGTCTTCAGCCACTGCACTGCTAGAAATACACCTGCTACCACTAGCGCCAAGACCAACCACCAAAAGTTCAGCATAAAGTTCGTCAGTCCCACCAAAATCCTCGTCGCTCCTGGCAACTCCTGCCCCAAGTCCAAATACAACGATTCCACCTGCGGAATTACTGAGAACACCATGAAGAGCATCACCATCATCATCACTGCCATCACGATTACCGGATAAGTCATAGCACCACGAATCTTGCTCATCGTTGCGGCATCTTTTTCCTGCTGTGCTGCCAAACGAATCAACGACTTATCGAGTGTACCAGACAACTCACCAGCCGCCACCAGCGCGCGATATACGTTATCAAATACATCAGGGTATTTATCGAGTGACTCAGATAGTGACTTACCGCCGGAGACCATACCGAGAATATCCTCAATCACTGCGCGCATCAACTTGTTCTGCGTCTGATCCGCCACCGTCTTGAGTGCATCAGCCAGCGGCAACCCGGACCCAATTAGAGTGGAGAACTGCCTCGTAAACACAATCTTATCTTTGAGCGCAATCTTATACATCAGCTTATCAGCTGCGTTTCCACCCTCTTCCTTGATTTCTGTCGGCGCAAAGCCGCGTTCCATCAATAGCTTGCCAGCTAGGCGCTCGCTCTCGGCCTGAATCGTTCCCTTAACGTTCCTTCCGGACTTTGTATCCTTGGCTTTGTACTCAAATCTCTTCATTTACTATACCTGCCCTTTCAGTAATCGGTCGAATTCCTGTAGGTCAACTGCAAATTCTCGCGCGTCATCATGCGTGACCAGCCCCTGTTGGACCATCTTCACCAGAGTCCTATCCATCGTCTGCATACCCTTATCGGCGCTGGTCTGAATCACGTTGTCCAGCTGGTGGCTCTTCCCTTCTCGGATAATCGCACGTACTGCTGGTGTCGCCACCATGATTTCTGCCGCCACCAATCGCCCGCCACCAATTCCTGGTACCAAACGCTGCGCGCAGATTGCCATCAACATGTTCGATAGCTGCACGCGTATCTGCGGCTGCTGGTGCGACGGGAATACGTCCACCATACGGTCAATCGACTGCGCTGCTGAGTTGGTGTGCAGAGTCGCCAGCACCAAGTGCCCGGTTTCTGCAATCGTAATCGCTGCCTGAATCGTCTCTAGGTCGCGCATCTCACCAATTAAGACCACATCTGGGTCCTCGCGCAGTGCCGAACGCAACGCGGTCGCAAACGAGAACGTATCATAGTGCACCTCTCGTTGTACAATAATCGAGCGCTTGCTACGGTGCGTAAACTCAATCGGATCTTCAATAGTAATAATATGCGACGCCCGCTCAGAGTTAATCTTATCAACAATCGCCGCCAAGGTTGTAGACTTACCAGATCCGGTCGGACCAGTCACCAACACCAAGCCACGCGGGAAGTCTGAAAAGCTCGCCACAATCGCCGGCAGACCAAGGTCGGCAATCGTCTTAATCTCGTTCGGAATCAAACGAAACGCTGCTGCGATATTTCCTCGTTCATGGAAGGCGTTCACACGGAATCGCGCAATTTCACCGAAGGCGAATGAGAAGTCAAACTCCTTATCTTTCACCAAAATTTCGCGCTGCTCATCATCCAGCGCAGCGAATACTAGGTTCTCTACTGCTTTCTCGTTCAATACCGGCAGACCAGAAATCGGCACCAAAGACCCGTTCACGCGCAACATCGGCGGCACACCCACCTGCAAGTGCAGGTCGGACGCCTTGCGACGCACACATTCCTCTAGCAGCAACTCAATCCTCAGCTCGATTACTTTCGCCGGCTGTTGGGCAGCTTGCTGTACAGGAGCAGGCGCTTGCGGCACACCAGGCACCTGTGGTACTGGTTGATTTGGTTGCGGTATATTCTCTGGGCCCATCCTTTTTCCTTTATGCGATGTCGCTCGCTACACGGTTAACTTCCTCTAGCGTCGTCATTCCCGCTAATGCTTTAAGTATACCATCTTGACGCGTACTTACCATACCCTTCAGGATACTCATACGCATAATTTCACCGGCCGTCGAGTGGCTGACAATCATTTTCTGGATATCTTCATCCACCGTCATAGCTTCATAAATACCCATTCGTCCCGAATACCCATTCGGCGATTCCGGCCCGTCGATACCTTTTTCCAGCTGATACGACGGTTGCGCCGCCAATGGCAAATTCTCAAACCCTAAGTCCTTCCCTACCTTCTCTACCATATCTTCACTCTTCGGCAACAACATATCAGTAATTGAACGAATTTCCTTTGTCTCAATCTCATTAGTGGTATACGTTTCTCGTTCCTTGCCGATCCTACGCACCAGCCTCTGGCCAATCACCGTGTTCAGCGTCGAGGCCAACAAGAACGGCTCGATGCCCATATCTAGAAGACGAGGCAAGATACCAGCTGCCGAGTTGGTGTGCAGCGTCGAAAGCACTAAGTGTCCCGTCAGCGCAGCCTGCACCGCCAGGTTGGCCGTTTCCTTGTCACGAATTTCTCCTACTAGAATCACGTCGGGGTCCTGACGCAAGATAGAACGCAAACCGTTTGCAAAGGTCAGTCCCACGTCAGCATTCACCTGAATCTGGTTAACACCTGGCATCTTATACTCAACCGGATCTTCCAATGTCACAATATTAATCGACTCGTCCATAATTTCCTGAATCAGAGCATACATCGTGGTCGACTTACCAGAGCCCGTAGGTCCAGAAGTCAGAATCATGCCGTTCGGTTTCGCCGCCCCAGCACGAATTGCACGTAGAGAGCGGCCCTTTACACCCATCTGCTCCAACGTCAAAGCACCACCGGACTTATCCAATAGACGAATCACGCACTGCTCACCCCACACCACTGGCGAAATCGCAATACGAAGGTCAATTTCTCGCGCGCCAACTGTTACCGCAAACTGACCGTCTTGCGGCACGCGGTGCTCGTCAATCTTGAGTGACGCTAGAATCTTAATACGCGAAATCAGTGCCGGTTCGATCGATTTAGACAACTCCATCACCTTGCGCATCACACCATCGATTCGGCAACGGATTACCAAAGCTTCCTCGAGCGGTTCGATATGGATATCGGATGCCTTAGATTTCGCCGCATATTCCAAAATCGTAGTGAGCGCCTTCGAAATCGGCGAATCCTGCGTAATCGTATCAAGATCGCCCTTATCAGCCTTAGCTTTCGCATCCGCGCTGGTCGCTTTCTCCGCGGTCTTAACGTCCGAGAAGTCTTCCTTATATTGGTTCAGAATCTTCTCGATGCCGGTTGTCGAAGCCATAAACGCCCGAATCGGGCTCTTCATCACCTGTTCGAGATAGTCGGTCGCCTGAACGTTGGTCGGGTCCAGCATCGCCACCCAAATTTTGCCATCCTGCTCGTTCACCACCACCGCATTCATGCGCTTAGCGATGTCCATCGGCAGTTTCAGCAACATCTTCTGGTCGATGTTCAAGTTATTCAGATTAATATATGGAACGCCAAAGACTCTCGAAATCGCATGTGTAATCGTGTCATCATTAGATACACCTTGCTCCTTAAGCACATCAACAAAAGGCTTGTCCTTGCTCTGCGCCTCTTTCTGCGCAGCTCGGACCGCGGCCTCATCGGCCATCCCAGCCGATATTAACTGATCGGCTAGCTTGTTTTCAGCATCGCGAGCTAAAACTATCACTTACTCCCCCGTAGAGGGGTTGTCTGTACCGCCGCCATCCGGCGACTCATTACCACCCTGGTTACCTGTGCCAGCTTCAGCATTACAATCGATAATATTCCCCTCATCATCCTTACCAATACAGACTGTCACTGTCGGGTTAACCGCATTAATATTGTAAACTTCTACACTAGGGTCGACGATGCCGTCCTCCAGCTTGTCCATATATTCAACCGAAGCTGTACTATCGAACGGGTCGCCAAACACGAGGTTGCTCAGATAGTATCCGCCGCCAATCACTAGCATAGCAATCAGCACTACTGCAGCTATTTCAGTCTTTTTCATCTCGTAGCCCTCCCTGGTACCGTCGGCGAAGCCAACGTGCTATCCTGCATTGTTACAGTTTTTGTCTTCTTCTCTACTGTCGTCGGCGTCACATAGAACGAGCTTGCGCGTGTTGACAATACCATCCTTCCGTCTCTTCTCCATTCTAATGAAGCGTTCGACAAGTTAAATGGTCGCACTGACCTCTCCATAATCTGCAGTAGTGAGTTCACACCATACACCGAACCAGTTACCGAAAAGGTCGCATCCACCGCATTGACTCCATACATTATTGTGTTCTTACCGCGGCCTACGCTGCTGGCATCTCGTTGTGTCAACGGTTCATTCATCTTCAGAAGTTCACTTAAGCTCGCGCCCAGCGCACTCACCGTTGATGCACTCTCCATCGGAATTGAGTCAGCCACCACTCGCAACGCCGAACACGCCGCCGCCCTACTCGGGTTGGTCAAAGTGAAATCAATCAGGTTGCCGTTCACATCCAAACATAACGGGTCGAGCTTCTTCGCCACAGTCTCTAGATATTCATTCGTTCGTAGCGAAGCCACTTGCTTGTCCAGATTGATTACAGCATTCACGTTCGCTTCCATTATTGCAAGTGATTCGCCCTGCACACTCAGGACTTTGGTATTGAAGATAATAATCTTTGTCAGGTAAATCCCGATTACCACAATAATTCCGAAAATCGCCGCAGCTCCACCGACAGTAATGAAAATCTGTCGCCTGATTGTCTTGATTTCCAGTCGCTTCCCGACTGCTACTTCATTCGACGCCATTAGTTGCCTCCCTGTGCATTTTCACATTCCGTATCGCCAGGTTCACAATCCAGAGCCTTCTCTTCAAACATATCCCTAATCTGGACATACGACGCGGTCACGTTCTGTCTATCCACTCCCAGCACCAGCATATGCTTATTCCTGAAGGCGAACAACTCTCTGTTTGGTGTCAACCTCGCACTGAAGCGAAGCACCACCTCATTGGTCTGGGCATTTCGCCCACTGTTTCGATCTGTCACAACCAGAGGTTGCGCAAATTCACAAATACTATCCACCGGGCCTTGTTGCTTACCGTTCACAATCGTGAAAGATGCGTTGCAAGAGCTGCGGAAAGAATATCCTTCCTGCTTGTTAATCTCTTGTTCAGTTGCATAGCGCAGAATATCCACTGGCTTTCCAACTGGCCTACATACTATTCCGGTATCAGACGTAATCGCCCCTTCATCTTCTTCAGCCCCATCTTCCGGATTACTCGGAGTTGTTGGTCCTGTCGGCGGCGTCGGCCTATTGAAATCAGGATCAATCTCCTTGGAGCACTCTCTCTTCTGATATGTCCCAACAATTCGTCCATTTACCGTGCCTTCGGTAATATCAACTGTCGGCAATACATTTCCATCCTTGTCTACATAGCGGCCGTAGTCTATTTTCGTACGAATAATCGTTTCCTCGAGCGCTTGCAAAGCCGCATAGTCGTTTCCTGTCGTGGACGACGCCTGGCCATCAAGGCTAATAATTCCTGCGTCATAATTAATACCCATGCTCGACAATGTCACTTTGTACATCCCTGCCGGCAAAATCATATCAAGTGCTGGGAAGATACGTGAAGTAATCTTCTTGTCATTCATAATTGTATCAATCTTCTCTAACTGATTCTGCAGGGTCAGAATCGTGCTCAGGTATTCTGGAGTCTCCACAGTCAAACCCTTACCAGTCGAAATCTGAGTGTAAAGCGTAGCAATCCTATCAGCATCGCTAGCCATCTTAATCGTCTGCCCACCTAGAATAGCCGCCAAAAGAAGTAGCAAACCACCGCTCGCTGCAACCACCAGGATACAAATGAACGTTATTACCTTGCGATTACTCGCAGTATGGAGCAATTGTCGCTTCACATCTGGGACTAGGCTAATCTCAAACATGCTCATACGATATTCTCCCTTTCAGCCAGACCTATCGCCACTGCGAACTCCATCGCCACTGGCGCGAGCGCTTGCTGTTGCTCCGGCGTCACGCGCACCATCTGCCACGGATTCCCCTGTTGGCTCGGTACACCTGTCTTCGCCTCAATATACTCTGGCACAAATGGAATCATTCCGCCATAACCCGAAATCGAAATTCCACCCACCTTCACCTTCGGATACTTGTTCTCAAAGAACTTAATCGACTTCGTCAACTCCGCTGCGAAACTCTCAAGCACCGGACTCAGAGCACGGAACACGTAACCGTCCAACTTATCCTGCGCTAGACCAAACTTCAAGATAAATTGCCTGGCTTGATCTTCATTCACGTTCAGAGTACCCGCCACACTCCTCGCCATCGACTGCAACCCACCAGGGATAGCTCGTACTAAGCGAATTCCGCTGTTGTATACAATCGCCACATCCGTCGCGGCTTCACCCATGTCGAGCACCAGTCGCGCATCCTGCGCGCCAATCGGCATCAGAGCTCGCGCAATCGAAATCGAGTCTGGCTCTAGAGCCACCACATTCAGACCGAGGTCTTCAATTTGTTCCATCACCTGTTCTGCATATTCCACCGCAGTTGATGCAAGTAGCACTTCAACTTTAGCCGGATCCACCGGGCTTGGACCTAGAGGCGCCCAGTCCATCTGCGCATCATCCACTGCCATTGGAATATACTGGTCCGCCTGATAGCGCACCACTCGAGCCAACTCTTCCAGAGGTTGATTTGGTAAGTCAATAATCGTCGCAAAAGTCTTATTACTCTGTAGCCCCACCGCCACATTCTTTGTACTAATCCCGGCCTGATCAATCGCCAGCTTAATTGCTTCCCCCAAACGCGCGCGACCGACCTCAGAACTGTCAGCCATCACCGCACGATCCACCGGCGAATACGCAAAATGCCTCAGAGTCCACCCCGACTTAGCATCTCCGTCGAGCTGCACAATACGGAGGGCGTTGCTACCAATGTCCAGTGCGAAGAACTCGCCCACACCTTTTATGCTTTTCATATCTATATATTAGCACAACTATTTCGCAACAATCAACAATATCACGCCATTTTGTCTTCAGATACCCACACCTTAAACGTTGAAGCGGAATTCCACCACGTCGCCTTCCCTCATAACGTAGTCCTTCCCCTCTGTTCGCATCAGTCCAGCCTCCTTCACCGCTTTCTCAGATCCCAACCGCGCCAAGTCATCGTACGAACAAATCTGCGCGGCGATAAAGCCCTTCTGAAAATCTGTGTGAATCACGCCCGCCGCTTCCGGTGCTGTCGCTCCAATCCTCACCGTCCAAGCTCGTACCTCTTTCTTCCCCGCCGTCAAGAATGACTGCAACCCCAACGTCTGATATGCCGCTTTCACCAACTGCGCCAACCCATCCTCGCCCACACCATAGCTCTCCAGAAACTCTTTCTTCTCCTCCCCAGACATCTCACTCATTTCTTCCTCTAGCTTGGCGTTCACAAACACTGCGCCCGCCGGATGCACCAGCCCCGCCAAATCCGCACGCTTATCCATATCGCCCAAACCACCCTCATCCATATTGAACATATAAATCACCGGCTTTGCCGTCAGCAGTTGCAACCCTGATACGTTTTCATGCACATCCTGCCCCTGCCTCAACTGTTCTAGCACCCTGCTCGCCTCCTCATATTCCACCATCATCGCTTTATTCCCAGACTTCGCCTCTCTCTGAATCTTCGGCAGATACTTCTCCAAAGTCTCCAAGTCCGCCAGCGCCAACTCCGTATTCACTACATCGATATCATCTGCCGGGTTACTCCCCATACGAATCACATCGCCGCCCTCAAACGCCCTTACTACATGGCAAATCGCATCCACTTCCCGGATATTCGCCAAAAACTTATTTCCCAATCCCTCACCCTTCGACGCACCCGCAATCAATCCCGCAATATCCACAAACTCCACCGCCGCCGGAATAATCTTCTCTGTTTCATACATTTTTCCCAGCACTTCAAGACGCGCATCCGACACTGCCACTACACCAACATTCGGCTCAATCGTCGCGAACGGATAATTCGCCGCCAACGCACCGGCATTTGTCAAAGCATTAAAAAGCGTGGACTTACCTACGTTAGCCAACCCCACGATTCCAATTCTCAAACTCATATCTGTTATTATACCTCATTTCCGCTAACTCGCCAAACCCACCGTGCTTATGTATAATAAGCGTATGAACCCTCAGCAGCAATTTCCGTGGTCTCCAAAAAGCCAGTCTACACCACAACCTTCCGCACAGCCAATTCCTCAACCGGCGCCACAACCAGCTCCTGTGCCCCAACCCGCACCCGCGCCGATGCCAACACCCGTCTCCCAACCAGTTCCCCAACTAGTTATACCACCCACGCCAACCCAACCGACTCCCATACCGGCACCCCAACCGACTCCCATACCGGCACCCCAACCGATGCAGCAACCAGCCCCTCAACCTATGCCAACTCCTATGCCAATGCCGGCCCCGATACCGCAGCCACAACCCATGCCTCAACCAGTTCCGATGTCTCAACCAACCCCTCAACCTTACCAAGTCCCTGGAACTATGCCTACCGCCCAACCGGCGCCGGCGCCACCTGTTCAATCGATGGCCGCCCCGCCTTCCCGCGGACCACAAGGGCCCCAACCAGTCACCATGTATCAAGCTCCGCCACCTTCGCCTTATCAGCCTGTACCATACGCCGCTACACCTCGTAACCCCTCTATCCCCGTCGCTCCAGTCAACCAAAACATCACTCCTTATCCTACTGCACCAGCGGCACAGCCAGTTATTTCTTCCGGCGGAGGCGCACGTCCCGTCGTCACCCCTCCGGCGCCCGACTCCAATGGTTACCCTATCGCACCCAACTATTCGGCTGCCGACTTAGCTAGCGCTAAGGGCAAAGCCAGTAAAAAGCCCCGAACCAAGCGCAAGAAACATATCATCCCTATCACCATTGCCCTGCTCGTCGCTGCCGCCGTTGGTTATATCCTTTGGTTCAACCTCGCTCCCGCTAGTGGACCGCTCGCCCCAGACGATCCTATCCAAGCAGCTGTCGGTGATCACGTCGAAATCTTCGAACGCGCCGGCGCCACCATCACCCCAGTCGCGACTTACGATATCACCGCCAAAATCCTTTCCATCAGGAACTACGAACAACAAGAGTACGGCGATATCATGCCATTTGACCTCGCTCTCGGTTGGGGAGACATGAGCAACCCCGACTACACTCGTCGCATTTCTATCGGTCAAAATAACCGCTTCTACACTTGGACCATCATGGGCGACCCCGTTGGTCTCGACCGCACTTACATCGAACAACACAGCGCCAATACTCATATCATTCCTGCCACTCAAGAAATTCACAACACCATCCGCTTCCTCCGCCGCGGCAACACCATCCGCATGACCGGTTACCTTGTCAATGTCGTCCGCGACAAACGCTACTGGGAAACTTCCCTCACCCGCAAAGATACCGGCGCCGGCGCCTGCGAAATCATGTGGGTCACCGCCATCCAAGTCTTCAATTAGCCTCAATCAATAATCATCACTGCCGAACGTAGCGGCACTTTTTTCTCGATTTCATCTCCATTCTCCTGCACATCGATATCATAGATGAACCCACCTCCAACCTCTTTTTCCGGCCCTACCAGCGAATGAACCTCCACCTTTGCATCCATCCCCTTCAACGCATCCATCGTTCCACGTACAGTCTTTTCGACTTTCTTCGCATCACCGCCTGCAGTCACACCAAACCCTCCAAGCATCTCGGACGGCACCACAAACCTCAGATCTCGCGTCTCCATAATCTGCCCAACCCATTCCTTCCCCTCCGGATCCGCCATCAACTCTTTCAACCCCGCCACCGACAGCACATTGAACTGCTCCGGGTCCGCGTCATATACCCCCTCCGGTAACATCTGCTCGCGTACCTCTCGCTCCTCCTTATTTTCTTGGTTATCATAGACGAACCAGATCGTATTCCCGCTCGCCTTTCCATACTCCTCATAAGTCCTGCGCATCTTCTCAGCCACACCCGACAATTTCGTATCACCCCTAGCCTCTGCTTTCGTAATCGTCGCAAAGAACCCTCGCCTTTCAAACTTGTCTAATTCCGTCTCCGGCTGTTTCTCGGCCACAATCCGCTTCTCCGCCGTCGCCATCTCCACCGCATCGCCTAAACCAATTTGCGACTCTCTGTCTCGATCCACAGATGGCTCAAATTCCGCCGATTCTTCACCCCTAGGCGGCTGGTTCGGATTCATTATTCGCTACCTCCTCTATTTCTTCCACAGCTTCCGTATTTGCATTATTCATCTGTTCCCTCAACATCTTCTGCATCGCAACCATACTAAGCGTTGTTTTCATTTCCAAGCCCAATTTTGTCTGCAATTGCGCTTTTTTCTCAGCATTCGCATTCTCAAAAGTCGTATTAGTCCTCTCTAACCAGTTATCAGCCACTCCCTCAAACTGTCCGCTCTCTCGCCGCTTCATCGCTCGCGCCAACACCGCCCGCGCCCCTCCGTACTTCGTCGGGTCGATCAATTGTTCATCCGAGAACCGCCTCTCTTTGCCCGCAATAAACTTCTCATCTCCGCGACGTGCCAGCATATTATTCCCCTCCAGCGCAGCACCCCCGTAAAGCGGTCGTTCCGACACAGCTTCCGATTCAGGCATCTTCTCGTTGTTCATCGAGTCCTCCTCTTTGTCTCATTATACCCCAAAAAGCCACAAGAAAAACACCCCTATAAGTAGAGGTGTTCTTCGCAGAAAGCCGCGCATAGCTTTGGTTTCGGTCAAATTACTCTGACCTTTTGTTTTTCTTGCTTCTGAACAATGTAACAAATGTCCACACAAGAAGAGTTGGAATTGCACAAAACGCAACGATGAACCCCCACATTTCTAGGAATCTAGGAAGCGTATCGAACCTCCATAATTCTACGTAGAACACCGTATTAGGCACCGCATATAGTGCACCTACAGCAATCATTGCTCCACCAATCATGAGGAACAAGAATGCTACCCTTAATATCCACTTTTCCATCGTATCTACCTCCTTCTTATCTTTTGATAATATGTGTCATCCTACCGGGACGACTCCGGATTAAACACCTTATTTGTTCAACAAGGGATGCTCCGGGAGGTAAATGCGCTAACCCACCCAGAGCAATAGCAAATACCTCTGTTAAAGTATCTCCTATCGCCCTGAGTGGACTCTCTGCTGATAAAATACGAGCACTACAAAAGCGCTCCACCTTTACATTGTATCATACTTAGCCGTAAAAGTCAATACTCTCAAGGCTATTTCTATGCTACACTTACTCTATGAAAACACCTCTTTTCCCCGATTATGAACGCTGTGGCGTTAATCTCGCCAATTCCATCCTCGCTCACTTCCAAATGCCTACTTTTCACCCCACTTTGCCTGAAATCGACCAACTTCTAAGCACCAAGGAGTACAAGAATATCATCATTTTCCTTGCCGATGGTCTAGGCAGCATGATTGCCGACAAGCATCTCGAACCCGATTCCTTCCTCCTGTCTCACAAAATCGCCGACATTTCCGCTGTTTTCCCGCCCACCACCACCGCCGCTACCACCAGTATCGCCACCGGCCGCACCCCCGCTGAACACGGTTGGCTCGGCTGGAACAACTACATCCCGCCCGTCGACGCCGTCATCACGATGTACCGCAACTATTACAAAGAAACCCGCGAACCAGTCAGTACCGAAGACGTCTCCAAGAAATACTTCCCCTTCACTGCAATCGTCGATACTCTCACCGAAAACGGCATCGAAGCCTATTGGATCCAGCCTTACGAACGCACCACTTACCCAGAACACGACCTCCAGGCCTGTCTCGCCAAAGTTTCCAAAGCTATCAAAAGCTCCGATAATCGCAAGTTCATTTACGCTTATTACACTGAGCCAGACTATACTATGCACGACCTCGGCACCACTTCCAAGCAAGCTCATCGCTGCATCGAACGCCTCGACAAACAACTCGCCAAATTCGCCGCCGAATCCGAGAATACCCTCCTCATCATCACCGCCGACCACGGCCACCACGACCTCACCTACGAATACCTCTGCGATATCCCCGAACTCTACGATTGCTTGCTCCGTCCCACCTCGCTCGAAACCCGCGCTGTCAACTTCTTCATTAAGCCCGATAAACTCGAAGCCTTTCCAGGGCTCTTCGCCAAACACTTCCCCGACGGCTTCTATCTCATGCCGCGCGCCGAAGTCTTCGAACGCCAGCTCTTCGGACCAGCCCACCCCGAGCACCCGCTATTCCGCGAATGCATCGGCGACTTCATCGCCATTAGCCTAGGGAGCCTCGCCCTCGACGACCAACACAGCGACCACGTCAAAGCCTCCAGCCACGGTGGACTTACCCCAGAAGAAATGATTGTCCCCCTCATCGTCCACAGCAGCTAGTTCTCCAACGCTAGATAATACAACCTCTCCAAATTTCCATATTTCCCCCGCACAGTGCTATCGCGTTTAGCTAAAACCACAAACCCATTCGCTTTGAGCCACACCTCAAAACCCTGGATAATCTCCCGTCGCATCTTCTCGTTCTTCACAATCCCCTCCACTAAGTGTTCCGGCCGCGCCTCAAATTGCGGCTTGCACATCACTACAAACTTCGTTCCCCGCTTCGCCAATTTCTTCTTCGCATAGGCCAGCACTTTCGTCAAACTTAAGAAACTCACATCTGCCATCACTATGTCTGAAGATCGATCCTCAAATTCAAAGATATCGGTCTTTTCATGCAACTCCACCCTCGGGTCAGCCGCGATTCGCGCGCGCATTTGCCGTGTACCTTTTTCCACTGCAATCACTCTCGCCGCGCCTCGACTCAAAGCATATTCCGTCCATCCTCCAGTGCTTGACCCAATGTCCAGCACTGTCATCCCACGGAATTCAATTTTTGCTTCGCGCGCAAACCCCTCCAACTTCCCCCCGGCTCGAGAAACCTGCTCGCTCATGTTATTTCTTTCGTTCACGGTAAACGTAGGTCTCAGTATCCACACTGATCACGTCGCCTTGCTTGATAAACGCCGGCACCTTCACTACCACCCCGGTCTCCAGCGTTGCATCTTTCATCACACTCGATGTCGTATCGCCCTTCACCACGTTCTCAGTGTAAGTCACTTCCAGCCACACATTCTTTGGCATTTGCATATTGATTACAACACCATTGAAAAACTGCAAGTCTACTTCATCACCTTCGCGCAAGAAATCCTTCGCATCCCCCACAATATCCGCAGAAAGCTCAAATTGATCAAACGTCACCGGATCCATGAAATAAAACTTATCGCCATCATTGTAGAGGTATTGACCCTTCCCGTTCGTCACCTCTGCTGATTCGATTTTTTCCTGGCCCTTAAAGGTCTTCGGTAGCAATGCACCCGTCACCAAGTTCTTCACTTTGACGTTTACAATCGAGCCGCCGCGACCCATCACTTTTTGTGAATACTCGACCACTTTATATGGCTGCCCATCCAAAGTAATCAGAGTATTCTTCTTCAAATCTGTTGGTCCGTACATCCACGTCCTCCTATTAGTTGCTAGCAACAAATGGCAAGAGGGCGAGGTGACGTGCACGCTTAATCGCGACCGCCAATTGTCTCTGTTGTTTTGCCGAAAGACCAGTCTTGGAGATTGGCTCAATCCGACCGTAAGCATCAATATAACGACTCAGGGTTTTTACATCCTTATAATCGAAATATGTCGCTGCATCTACTTTCAATTTCTTCATAATTACCTTTCTATAGTTAGAATGGGATTTCGCTCAAATCAATCGGCTCTTCGCTGATATCATCTGGCGCCACGTCCGCTGGTGCGCTCTTGCTTGAACCGCCGCGCGAACCGGAACCACTGCCATCGCCACCGCCGAGGAATGTAAAGTCATCCACCACAATTTCCACGCGCGAACGCTTCTGCTTGGTTTCTTTGTCCTCCC
>Ga0123356_10002610_pt1 | contig 19211 bp, 19 predicted proteins | sample TergutEmb28metaG_2_FD_92546 | JGI IMG/M metagenome (GOLD analysis project Ga0123356, IMG submission 92546) | Embiratermes neotenicus P3 segment gut microbial communities from Petit-Saut dam, French Guiana - Emb289 P3 | ecosystem: Host-associated > Arthropoda: Insects > Digestive system > Gut ...
ACAGACTGAAACTCTTTTTCCACCCAATTACTGATATCCCCAGCCAAGACAAACCCACAACCACACTACCAGCTACAACCTCCCTCATTTAGCTTAGCAAAAAAAATTGTGGGTCAAGCTAAGGCTCCAGTAAGGTATGGAATTATTCAGGAGATAGTTTTTATCCATCAGTCCGTTGTCAGGTAAATTCTTAATTGAGCGCTTAAGTGGCCTATACTCGTTACGGGTAGGAAAATATCGGGTTGTTTATCAAATTTCAGAAAACAAGGTTATTATCCAAACAGTAAAATTGCGCAAAAATGTTTATGATCTGTAATTGCCCTATTTTTGATAGGCCCCCTTGGCAGTTAAGGTGCGGGTTATGATGTTGGGTGTTTGATTGATAGTTTCTGTTTCATTTTTGGTCATCAAAACAGTTCTCTGTGTCATGCGGTATGGTTGTTAAAGGTTAAAGACGGGTATGTGTTTGGGGTGGCTAAACCAGTGCGACATCCGGCGGTTTTTTGGCTATATGGTGTTGAGGCTCTGATCTATCAGGCGTAGGATTTGTTCTGTCTCTGCGATACGGTTGTCACCGAGGTAGTGTCAGATGTAGAAACTGAGAGTCATATGTTGAGACTGGTACGGGTACCCTGTGCGATTATGCCCGTCATGCCGTTACGCATAGACTCCAACACAGTTAACTGTTCTTTGCAGGTCGTTCGTTGTAGTGATAACTTGTTTTCAGAGTTCTTCCAGTGTCGGCACCCCGCCGACAGGCTCTTTTATGATGATTTATCATTGCTGTTTTTCTTCAGGGTTTCTTTTTTGCATTTCTAAGAACTCAAAGGGTTTGCTTCTCAACTGTTTAAGATGAGTGGGGGTTATAGCTGATAGACTAGGATTATCAGGGGTTGTTTTTGGTTCAGTGCTAAAGAGGCTCTCAAGTGAGGGGATTTCTCTTTGTTCTACGCTCAAAGAATTAGCTAGCCATGCACTGGTTTTCTGGGTTTCCATGTCTTTTACTGCGTGGGTTGTGAATTTTTCATCATGCATCAGACGGGTAAAGGTTTCTTTTTTGTTTCCCATGATGCAGTGGGCCATGTTTTTTGCCAAGATTGGATTTCGTCTAACTATTACGTCGCGAACTTTTGCCATAGCACAGCCATAGGTTTTTTGCTCTTTTGTAGTCAGCTTTACCCCTGAAGCCGCAGAGAGTTTGGTGCCCAAAACATCTGCAGACGCAGTGGAGAAGGCTATTTCAGCACGGTGATCAGTGCCTTGCCTGTTTTCATGTATGCCTAGTTTTTTTACTCCGGCAAAGATTTTGGCGTTTGCAATGGAGCCTTTTTCTGTAACGGTTCCTGTGCTAAAGGCGTCGACTTCGTTACCAAAGGAGGTAATTGGAAAAAAGTCGGGTTGTCGGTCTCGCCCGCCGATAAATAAAATGACATTTTCGCCCTGCCCTCAACTACAACTTTAGCAAGAACCTCGCCGCATATCGAATCGCCGAATTCCTTAAGCCGCGCAAGGCTTTCAATGGCTTTGTCAATATTATCCATCTTTTGACGCAAAAGGTCAACCGTCCGATCATCGACCTCCAAAACCCGCAGTTGCCCGCTCAAAACCTCAAATTGCTTATTATACCGATTAAGACATTGCTCAAACTCGGCGCGGGAAATTAAACTATCCATAAAGGTGTCCATTAACTTTGTTTTTCGCGCGGTTACTCGCTCAATCTCCGCCTTGACCGCCTTTATCTCGCTCCCCTTGTTCGGACTATCGGCTATATTTTTACGAACGACCTCCTTCAACTCTTGTACAACAAGGTCTTTATGCTCAATAACCGCGTTAAGCACGACTAAGAAATTTTCCTCCAAAACCCGCTCATGAACAGCCTTGCTTCGACACCCCACCTTTTGCCCCTGCGCGTTAACTTTCTCCGTCCCGCGCTTTTCAGCCTCCGAACACTGCCACACAAATATAGGCGGACTCCGCGACTTTCTATTGGTAACCTTACGCCTAAAGGTTGAATTACAATAAGCGCACTTGATTTTGCCGCTCCACACATAACGAGCGGAATACCGCCCCTTCTCAAGCTTCACATTCCGCCGGCGAACAAGCTCCGCCTGCGCCCTGTCAAATATTTCCTTGTCCAAAATGGGCGGATGATTATTTTCGATAATTACGCATTGTTCCTCGCCATAGTTCAACTTCCGCTTATGACTCAGATAATCGGGCGTTATGGACTTTTTCTGCTTCAACACGCCGATATATTTCTCATTTCGAAGAATTTGCAGTATGGTCGAGTTTTCCCAACGAGGGTTTCCTCTAAGCGATGGTATACCTCTGTTTCCAAGCTCGTTGCCCACAGCCCCAACGCCCATCCCCGACAAATACAGCTCGAAAATGAGCCGCACAATCTTGGCCTCATCCTCATTAACGTCGAGCTTGCCCTCTTTTAGGTCGTACCCAAGCATCTTCACGCCGAACACAACGCCCTTTTCCATCTGGCGTTTTTGCCCCCACTTGACCCGCTCGCTCGTCTTCCTGCTTTCCTCCTGCGCAATGCTTGACATTATCGTCAATCTAAGCTCGGCATCAGAATCCAGCGTGTTAATATTATCATTCATAAAATACACGCCAACGCCCAAATCCTTCAACTTGCGCGTATAAAATATACTATCCAGCGTATTCCTTGCAAACCTGCTTATCTCTTTCGTCAACAGCAAATCAAACTTGCGTGCCTCGGCATCGGCAATCATCCGCTTAAATCCCGCCCGCTTCTCAACGCTCGTCCCGCTTATTCCCTCGTCAACGTACAACCCGCAAAACTGCCAATCCAAATTATTCCCAATATACTGCTCAAAATACCGCTTCTGATTATCTAACGAATTCAACTGGTCGTCCTGATCGGTCGATACCCTGCAATAAGCCGCTACGCGCTTCATAAAAGCCCACTCACAAGCGGTATATTGCCCGTTTATCGCTTTTATAACTTTTGCCGGCAAAACTTTAAACCCCTTCTTGCCTATAATGTTTAGTCGGTGTGTATAATTGCCGGAAATTAGCATGAGTGAGTTGATTAAAGCGGTATATCGTATCATGATTAAATTCTTGATCATCGCTTCAGCGGTTTGCCTTGTTGTCTTTTGCGCTATGTCAGCCTTGAGCGTTATATCCAAGGGAGATTATAGCGAAAAAGAGATGGAAATTAGCGCAAAAGAGTTTCCTCTCGAAATTGATTTATGCAAGACTGCTTTTAACGTGGGCGAAAAAATATCTTTTAACGCAACAATAACCAATAATTGCGGCAAAGATGTTACTGTCGGCTCCAACGGATTTATGCCATGTGTTTACCTTCATGAGATTAATGATACTACGGTACATGGTGAAACAACAATGTTGTATATCGAAACCCTAAAAGCGAATGATAAAATGACCCGAGTTTTTGAGCATGAACTGGTTGAGACGGGGATATACGTTATTTACGTACATTATACTTTGAATGTCGATGGAGTTACAATTAAGGCTGAACTTGACGATATTATCATTGAAGTAAAATAGGCCTTAAATGTATGTCTCCGAGTGAGCGAGTGTAGAATTGCACATAATAACCCCTTACAATCTAGCAGAATCTGGCATGTTTCTCGTTAAGTTTGGTCGATTGCAACTATAAAAATTAAAAATAAAAAGATTCGAAGAATTTTACAAAAAAGGTTTGACACGGCAAGGAAAGATATGGTATAATATAGATGAAAGAAATTAGCACACGCTTTGACTTACGGGTTTTCTCACTCTTAAAATAAGCGTGGTGATTTTGAAAGAATAAAATTATTTTTATCATAGAAGGGAGGCTTAAAAAATGCCTAAAGACCAAATTCCCGAATTTCATCGGAAAATAGTGGAAGGAACAAATCAACCCGTTGGTGGAGGTACGTATCTTTCACAACGCTCTTCTATGGAAGCCAAGTTGCAAAACCCTAATCGAACGATAATGGAAGGGAGCAATCAACCTGCTGGTGGGGGTACATATCTTTCACAACGCTCTTCTATGGAAGCCAAGTTGCAAAACCCTAAAAAGTCTTTTGAGCGTTGACCTTAAAATTTTTTCGTCATGCGTTTCAAGATTTTATCAAGAACTGTTGCTTTTTAGTGCAGTTTTCTGTTATATTCCACATAAACTTGAGGGTATTAGAGCAACAATGAAGTAAAGTGTCTAATACTATGCTTATGTGTCATGCACCCTTCAGTTTCCTCAAAACGTCTTTTGCGAAATCATTTTCTTGTTGTGCGGCTTTGGTGTACCACATTACAGCTTGCTCATAGCTACAATCAACGCCAAAGCCATTTAGATAACAGTTGCCTAAATTGCATTGTGCGTCTGCGTGTCCTTGTTCTGCTGCCTTAGTGTACCATCTTACAGCTTGTGCATAATCTTGCCTAACGCCATCACCCCTATAATAACAAATGCCTAAAGTGTTTTGTGCGCTTGCATTTCCTTGTTGTGCCGCTTTGGTGTACCACATTACAGCTTGCTCATAATCCTGCCTAACGCCATCACCATTATAATAACAAGAGCCTAAGTTGTTTTGCGCGAGAGATTGCCCCTGTTGTGCCGCTTTTTTGAACCATAGTACAGCTTGTGCATAATCTTGTTTAACGCCACGACCCTCACGATAACAGTCCCCTAAACTGCATTGTGCGTCAGCGTGGTTTTGCTCTGCGGCTTTTGTGTACCATCTCACAGCTTGCGTATAATCCTGCCTAACGCCACGACCGCTATCATAAAAGAAACCCAACATATATTGTGCATGAGAATGACCTTGTTCGGCTTCTTTTGTTAGCTGTCTTACCTCCTGTTCATAATCTATATTAAACGTGATTTGAATTTGACAGTCTCTTAACATACGTTGTGCGTCGTCATGTCCTTGCTCTGCCGCTTTTGCATACCAAATTGTGGCTTGCGCATAATTCTGCCTAACGCCATAACCGCCACTATAACAAAGACCTAAATTGTATTGTGCGCAAGCGTTGCCTTGTTCCGCTGATTTTCTATACCACATTACAGCTTGTGTCCAATCTTGCGTAACGCCATACCCATTTTGATAACACCAGCCCAGATTATTTTGTGCGTCGGCGTGGTTTTGTTCCGCCGCTTTTTTGTACCATATTACAGCTTGCGGATAATTCCGCTTAACGCCATACCCATTTTGGTAACACCAGCCAAGATTATTTTGCGCTTCAGCATTGCCTTGTATTGCGGATTTTGTGAACCATAGTACAGCTTGTGCATAATCTTGCTTAACGCCATCACCACGATAATAACTAAGACCTAAACGGCGTTGTTTTTCAGCGTCGCTTTGCTCGGCATCTTGAGTTAATAACCTTGCTTTTTCCGCTTCCCTAAACCAGTCAAGCAAATTTTGTTCTTTAGGATCGCTTTGCTCGGTAGCTTGAGTTAATGACTTTTCTTTCTCAGGTTTTCTTTTAAACCAATCAACCAAACTTGATTATTCCCCTTGCCCAAAGACTATTTTGACAATTTCAAATTAAGCTTTTTAAACATTTGCTAAAGACATATTTCATAAAGCGTTAGCAAATTTATAAGAAAATAGCTATTTCCAGCCTTTTCGTTTTTTTATTTCTTCCCATGCGGTATTTATTCGGCTCATTTCATCATGTGCAAATTGTCGAAACTTCGGGTCTTCCTTTTGCTTTTGAGTAAGTCTATCGGGATGCCACAACATACATTTGTCCCGATGAGCGGCTCTGGCTTCATCTTCCGAAGCGATCTCGGCTATCCCCAATATCTCAAAGGGATTGTCCGCATCCGCGCCCGAACTTTTCGCACGATTATCGTTTGCATATCCATCGCCCTGTTGACCTTGCTGTCCGCCGCTCTGTCCATAAGCTTGTCGCCATGGATCGCCATATGCCCGTTGCCCCTGCGCCTGCTGGCTCGCATCACCTTGTTGTCGCTCACGCCGCTCTTTTGCACGAACAGGGCGCAGTTTGAACCAGTTAACCAGAGAATACAGGGCAAACCCGAAAAGCAATGCAATCCAAATCAATATCACAAGCGCACTTGCCCATTTCGGCACGCCTGCGAATGCAAGGACAACCGCTATCAAAGGTAATAGATAGCACACTAAACAAACATAAACGATTTTATCTCCATCGCCGTGTCGGCGGTATAGAAGCCATTTTAAAAATCGAAGCGCAATATACTCGCACGATACTATAAGAGGCAATATTACAAATAATGCCAGCCAATTCCAAACAGTCATTGAACCGAAATCAAAAATTTGCGTTATCGTATATATGCCCATTATCGGGAATACTATAATGGCGATTGCTGTCATTCCCGCTAAATATAACTCAATTAGACTACGATCGCCCATTTAGATTCTCTCTGCAATATTCTGCGTTTACTTATTGTTTTTTGACATTTTAATGCTCTGTTTGCCGCTTACCGTTTGTTCGCCGAAATTATCGAGCGGATTAAACCTATCAAAATTACGCTTCAAATCCGAGCCGAACATTTCGGCGTATTCTTTAACAATGTCTATCGAACTATGCCCTAAAATGCTTTTCAGCCTAAAAATGTCCCCGCCGTTTAAAATCCAATTTTTCGCGAATGTGTGGCGGTAAAGGTGTATGCTTGTTTTTTCAACGCCTCGCGCACGATTGTATCTTGATATGGCAGTTGCAAGCGTAGCCTTTTTCAGTTTATTGCCATGCCTATTGCAGAATAAATAGTCATCAGGCTCACCTTTCCGATATAGCAAATAGTCAAGTAAAATCTTTTCAAGCCGTACCGATAGAGGAATTATGTATTGCCGTCTATTCTTAACCTTTTTTAATAAAATTTCATGATTTTGAAAATCAATATCTGATAGTTTCAATTCGCATACTGTACTAAGCCTATTTCCCGTAGCTAACAAATAATTTGAAATTACCCAATTGCGATACTCCGTAAAATCACACTTTTTAATGTCAGGCTTAGCAAGCAAAAGTTTAAGTTCAACATCAGTATAGGTGTTTTTGACTTTCTTTTCCTGCCTAATACGCTTCACTTTGAATTTCGGCACATACTCACGTTCCATGAAGAAATACAAAATCGCACGAAGCCCGCTAAGGTATGTATTGACCGTAACGCTTGATATACCGGCACTTTTCAGATGTGCAATGTAATCTTCCACAACATTAGGCGTTACATCACAACAGCAATTTTCACCGTTAAAAAAGGTGGTAAAACGTTTTATTGATTCCTTATAAAAGATGATACTTTCTTCCGACAAATTCATGTTACGTTTAACTCGAATAAATTGCTCAAATGCGGAATTAATATTAATACTCACCGTTGACCTTTGTAACCGAATTGTACTTTTCATTAAAATCCCCCCATAGTAAAGGGTATGTCAAAAGCAACAAAATAGACGCTCTGATTACCCTTGAAATTTGTAAATAATCAGGACTTCTATTTGGAAAAACAACTTGGCAATCTTGTCCACTTTTGATAAAACGAAAAGTGGACAAACCTTTGTGCCATGCGGGCTTGTCCACTTTGTTATAAAAATCACCACACCATCAAAAACTCAAATTCTATGTCGTTCAGATAATGTATCTGGAAAACATTTACAAATTGCATAGTGGTGTGAAATTTTCAACAACTGTGCGGATTTTGCCACATGAATGACTGATTATTTTTCAAATAGACGTGTTGATTACTCAAAAGCATTATATTTCATTTTGTCCAATATGTCAAGCGTTTTTCAAAAATTTGAGACGCGTTGTTAAAGGGAAAAGTGGAGGATTGTGTCTAGAGTTGATTACCGCAGTGTTTGCAGTAGTTGGCGTTTGGGACGGCTTGGTTGCCGCAATATTTGCAATAGTTGGCGGTGGGGTTTGATATTGGCGGGGTTTGGGTTTGGGGCGGTAGCGTGAAGTTGTATGTTGGTTCGGGCGTTGTTTCGACCCATGCGGTTTCGCGCAAGAGTTTGCGTGCGTTATGCAACCAGAATGGTGTTGCAATGATGCCGATTACTACGCCTATGGCTAAAATAAACAAGAAGGCGACAAGGAAAATAATCACAGCAAGTACGGTGAGGGGGATAATTTTAATGGTACTTCGCCAACACCACATAACGGTCTTTTTAAGTCCTAAAAGCTGTGCGCCAGCTGTATAGGGCGCAAATAGCCCAAAAGCGCAAAAGGCGAAATACCACCACGGCGCGGCGTTTAGAAGCCCGACGACAATTCCAAGCGCGACGAATGCAGCCACCACACAGCCTAAAATTGCGCCGATTTTGAAAAGAAGCCTATCGCTTTTCGCGTCGCTTCGCCTGTTTCGCATCTCTTTTATTACGCAAACGCGGCATAACGTTGTATTTGTTATATTTTTTCTGCCTTCCATGACGCATTCTTGGCACAAAAATATTTTACACTCTTCGCATTGCCCCGTCGCTTCCCTGTCGGGGTGAAAATGACATCTCAATCTCCATCAACCTCAAAGCGTACAAGAATGCGCTGTCTTAAAAACGTTATTTCTAATTAGTCATAACTTAAAGTATTTTTTTCAAAAAGTCTACTTTTTGGCAACATATTTTTTTATTTAATTATATTTCACGCCAATAAAAATGTCAATAATTTGTCGATAACTTTTGTAAAAAACATCTCAACAGCCCCCCAAAAAGCCCCTTTCGCACCCCGAAACCCCTTCAAAATCAACCGCTTCGCCCCTTCCCATAACCTAGACTTTTTGGGAAAGTTTTTCATTGGATTTTTCCTTGTGTCATGCGGTGTTGAACCAATTGATGATTGTTTGGCTAATATTGCAACCTTTTGGAAAGAGTTTCAGCCATTTTTTCCTTGGGCTATGCGGCGGTAGAATGTCGTTTGGCTGATGTTGCACTTTTTGAGCAGGTCTTTTTTGCTGAGACGCTTCGCCTTCCACCGTTTCACGAGTTCGGCGAAGTTGTGCGGCGTGGACTTGGTTGGTCGTCCGAAGCGGACGCCCCGCGCTTTGGCGGCGGCGATGCCCTCGGCTTGGCGTTGCCGTATGGTCGTTAATTCGTTTTGCGCGATAAACGAAAGAATCTGCAAAACTAAGTCGCTGATAAACGTCCCCATAAGGTCACGGTGCAAGCGCGTATCAAGAAGTGGGAGGTCAATGACCGCGATGTCAACGCCCGTTTCCTTAGTCAATATGCGCCACTGGTTTTGTATGTCCTCGTAGTTGCGCCCAAGACGGTCGATTGCCTTAATGTAGAGCAAATCGCCGCTTTGCAGATTTTTAATGAGATTTTTGTAGGCGGGGCGGTCAAAGTTTTTGCCGCTTTGCTTGTCGATAAATATGTTTGACGGCGGTATGTGCAGCTCGTTCATTGCCAAAATTTGCCTATCCTCACACTGCTCCTTGCTCGAAACTCTGATATATCCATAAACCTTCAAATTATATCATCCCTTTCAAAGTAATTTTTTCTTTAAAATAATACCTAAATTAGTCTTGAATTTCTCGAAATTTGTAGTATAATATTAAATGTGTTAATGTAAAGTAATCTAAAGTCTTTGGAGTGGGGCGCGTGGACGATAAAAATATCAAACTATTTGAAAATAAACGGGTTCGCACTGCGTGGGACGAGGAAAAAGAGGATTGGCTTTTCTCTATTGTTGATGTTGTCGGTATATTGACCGACCAGCCGACACAACGTGGAGCAAGTAATTATTGGGCTAAATTAAAAGAACGTCTCAACGCAGAGGGAGCAAATGAACTGCTGACAAATTGTCAGCAGTTGAAAATGCTCGCCGAAGACGGTAAAATGCGCTTAACTGATGTTGCGGATACGGAGCAAATTTTGCGTATTATCCAGTCCATACCCTCACCAAAAGCGGAACCGCTAAAAAGATGGCTTGCAATGGTGGGTGCAGAAAGGATAGACGAGACCATAGACCCCGAATTAGCTATAGACCGCGCGTTTGCTACATATCTAAGAAAAGGTTACACAAAGGACTGGATAAATCAGCGAATTTTAACCCTTCAAGTGCGAAATGAATTAACAACCGAATGGGACGAGCGAGGCGTTAAAGAGGGCAAAGAGTACGCCATTTTGACGGATGAGATTTCTAAGGCGTGGAGCGGTATGACTACACGGCAGTATAAGAACTTGAAAAGCTTAAAAAAGGAAAATTTGCGCGATAATATGTCAACTTTGGAATTGGTCTTAAATATGCTTGCCGAAGCGACTACGACGGAGATCTCTAAAGAACAAAAACCACAGACATTTGAGGAAAATAAACGTGTAGCGCGTGAAGGCGGTGAAGCGGCAGGGGACGCAAGGCAGGCAGTTGAAAAGCGGACGGGCAAACCTGTTATAACCTCAAAAAAAGCGGTTGATTTTTCGCGGCTTCTTGCGGATGTAATTGAAAGTAAAGATGAAAATAGTGATAAGAAATAATGACCTATCATTCCTTCTAAAGAGGGATTTTGGCGCGTCGCGTAGGTTTGAGGGTAGCGACGCGTGCGGAGGGGAACCCGCTGGCGGGGCGGAGACCGCAATTATCCGCGGAGCGACCGAGAACCGAAGCGACGCTTTGAATATACGGCGTAATTATTCCGAACCGCAGATTTTAGTCGTTTCAATTTCGGCTTAGCGGGTGCGGTCGTGGTTGCGAGTTTTGTCGCGGGCGCGTGATTTTTGCAGGGTTTTTGTCATGGCTGTTTCAATCCTGCTCATTAAGTCGGCGCGGTTGGGACGGTTCGTCATTTCGCCCCATAGTTCGCGATATTGATCGGATGTTTGAGTAAACGACATTTCCCATTTTTCACGTTTTTGCGGAGTTAGTTTGGGGTTGGCAAGTTTTTTATTGATATTTGCTTTGACTTTTTGCAGGCGCAAAATTTCCGCGATTAGGGCTTTGTCGCTGTTTTCCATAATAACCTTGTAGACGTCTTCGGCGGTTATCCCGCGGCTGGCAAGGGCATTGTAGAGCTTGTCTTGGGAATTTCGTAAGAGGTCTATGGAATTTTCAATTGATGGATCGGGATTGGCGGCGTTGGATTTTTGCAAGAAATTGATTTGCCTTTGCATGACCTGAAGCTCTGTTACAAGAATGCGCTTATCCTTATCATCCCAAGACATTTCAAGAGCCTCTAAATATAATAGGGTTGCTTTTGAACCCTGCAAAAGTTAAGGGGAAGCGGATATAAAAGTATAATTTCCTTTAAATAGGCGAATTCTTCGGGCTTGATGATGGGCTTATCGTTATCATACGAGTAGTTTTTGCCGTGTCCGGTTGACGCGCCGACGTAGGGATCAAAATTTTCAGACTGGGAGCGACGCATTTTTTCATATGTGCCAACCAAATCGGAAAAATATTTTTGCGTGTTTCTGTCCGACACGCCCAAAACGGCTTTAAAAGCGCACATATCGGCGATGGCTTCCTGCGCGTCGTGCCCGTAAATAAGCTTTAACTGCGCCAAACTCTGAATAATTATGCAAACAGTAACGTTTTTACTGCGAAGGGTCGCCAGCGCGTCATGCACTGCGGGGATTTTGCCCAGCCGCGGAAACTCGTCAAGCAAAAACAAAATCGGACGGTTGTCGAAGCCTTCAAGACGCTTTTCAAAAAAGGTAATAAACTGGTTAATTATCAGGGTTACAAGATGTTTCCATTGACGCAAAAGGTATTCGGGGATTTTCAAATAAACGTCGTGTCCGTACTCCAAATCAGACGGAGAAATGACGCTTTTCCCCGCTGAATGCGATAACGCCGCGACCAGCTCCTTATCGGCCACAATCGCCGTGACCGCGCGGGTGATCTCCGCCGAAACGCCGGCGAGGGTCTTGCCCTCCATTTTAACGAAAGTGCAGGCGTGCAAAACCGCGTCATCGTTAGAACTTTTAGCAAGTATGTTAATTAACGCGGCGGGGTCTTGCCGCTGAATCTTCATAAGCGTCCCGATAAAAGTCTCCTTGGAGTCATAATAATGCAAAATCGCGCCCGTCAAAATAAGCTGAGCGCACTCAATCCAAAAGGGCTCCTTCGCGTCGTGCTGCAAGGGCAGAATCGCCTCGGCGATCGCGCGGGCTTCCTGCGCAGGGTTAGTACTCGTTTTTAGGAAAACATACGGGTCGTAATAATAGGGGCAGGTTTTGTCTTTGGGGTCAAAAACCTTGATGCGCTTACGATATGTTTTGGCGTTTGCGTGCAGTTCCCCCTTAATATCAACCGCAAAAACCGTTCCAGCCCAGTTTCGAAGCGTCGGAATGGCAATGCAGGAGCTTTTGCCGCTTCCCGGCGTACCGCAGACCAAAACATGCCCGCTCATGCCCTCGGGCTTTATCACAAACCTATCGTATTGCTTACCGAAGAAAACCCCGCTCGGCGCAAAACTTGTCACCTGCTCGTTCGCCAGCGGAAATTTGGCTTTAAACTCTTCTCGTCTCGCATCCCTTTCAGGGTCTTTGCCGAAAAGAGACCGCAAAACCTTACTGACAATTTTAACCGCATAGGACGCTATCGGAGAAATAACTCGCATTAAAAGACTCGTAGTTTCCCCCGTTAAATCGCCCGCAAACCCCATAAATATGTCAGATTGAGTAATACATGAAAATTTATAAACATTCAATTAATCCTTTGAACGATTAGAGTTAAAAAAAATCCCTTGCCTCGCATTTTTATTTATTTTTTCCGTCTGTGTTTGCGTCGAGACGACGTTCGAGTTGCATTTGATATAAACTTTTACGGGCTGAGACGGGAGACTCTCTCATTTGCTCCAACAAGTCATATATCAGCGCACGGTCGAGGTGATTGTCGGCAGTTTGCTTTAGGGCGCAATATTCTATCTCGATAGCCTCAAGCTCTTTTTTAATATCTACCGCGCGGGCATCTCGCTTATCCAACTCTGACCGTTTGAGTTCAATTTCCGTATGAATACGCTCGGTTTCAAAAGGAGCCTCATCAAGCGAAATATGATATTTTGAATTGAAAGAATTCTGCCCGACGCTGATTTTTGTCTCAATAAGTTCAAGTTCCCTGTCGATTTCTTTTTTGCGCCGCCATTGCCAAAAGCGCAAAGTTTTACGCTCTGATAATAAATTCTCGGCTTCGCCCCGCCAATCCTCTATATTTTTGAGTTTTTTCTCCATAAATTTCGCACGAGTTTCCAATTCGGGAATTTTTTCAAGGTCTTGTTCGGATTTTAGATTCAACAAAAACCTACTCCGTTCAAGCATGACAAAACTATTGTTCAATTCATACAGATGTTGCGCGATCCCTTTAGCCTTGTGATAGTCTTCGCGCGGCATGCAAATCTTTTCTATATTTTGAGCCGCTTTTTCGTCTATAAGCGGCTGTAATTCAATCACGCGCTTAGCTGATGTGAGAGTGGTTCGCATTTGATTAGGTACAACATCCTCGGCGGCGTTCGCGTTACCCTCCACCGCCTCAAGGCGTTCCAATGTTTTTTCGATTTGTTGCTGTAATTCCATTATAATCTGCGCCATCGTTTCTTGTTTCTTTCCCATCAGGCGAGCCTCCTTAAATTTTATCGCGGTATACTTCTTCGTTTCGTTCGGTTGAGTTTTAATTGAATTTTATCCAGTCCTTCAATGATTTTTTTAAATTCGTCCTCCGGGATTGCGTCAACATCAAGATTTCGAGCGAGTTGCGCCAATTTTGACATGTCGTCGCGAGCTTGTACTTTGGGCGGTGGCGGCGGTTCACGCATTTGCGCCAATATTTCATCTACTAAATTTGGGTCAACTTCGCGGGCAAACTGTCGCATTCGGGCACGGCGGTTTTCCTCTATATCGTCAGATACCTTTGTAATCTCTGCAATTCGAGCTTTTTTCTTCTCCAGACCCGACCTTTTTAAATCCAACACTTTTTTGACACGCTCTATTTCAGCGGGGGCTTCGTCATACGCAATATTATGCTCTATCTCAAAACTTCGTTGCGCGGCGCGGATTTTTCGCTCAATTTTCCTGATTTCCCAATCTATATCCCCTTTGCGCCTGAACTGCCAAAAGTGCATTTTTTGACGCTTCACCGTCATTTTCTCGCCCTTGTCCTGCAATGTTATAACATTTTTAACACGTTCATCCGCATCTTCGGCGCGAAATTCCAATTTGAAAATTTCTCGCTCGTCGCTGTCGCATTCGATTTTCAAAGAATGTCGCTCCGTATCAAGCCCCGCAATACCTCTATACTCCGATTCTTCTTGCCGCATTTTGAAATTCGCATCCATTAGCGCGGAGCGTGTTTCTTTAGCGGCGCGTTCGTTATTGTGTCTCTGAATTTCGCGGTTATAGTCGCCCCGACGTGTGAATATGCCCTTTTTTTCTAAAAACGTTGCTTCATGTCCCATGTGTATATAGGGCAGACGGTCTACGCCCTGCTCCTTGTATGAACGGTGGTCTATACGCTCGGCAAGCCCTTTGCGCTCAAACATACCATTATTTGCATTCGCCCATGCCTTGCGCCATTCTAACAAAAGTTCCTTTTTATTCAGTCGGTGTTTTTATTTCCAAACCCGTTAGACGTAAGGTTGCGGGTCGTCAACATAATATGCGCGTGGGGGTTGCCAACGCCCTTGTCATGGATTGAAAAGTCAGCAACCATGCCTATTTTAACAAAATTTTCCCGCAAATATGCTCGTAAAATCTCGACCTGTTCCTCTAAATTAAATTCTTTAGGCAGGGCGACAATAATCTCCCGCGCAAGCTGCGCGTCTTTGCGTTTTTCGCTTAACTCCACAGCGTTCCAAAGGGTTTCGCTGTCCATAAATTCACGCGGCGCATTGTCAGGAAGAATTATCTCGCTATGCACAACGCCGCCCTTTGACCTATAATCATGGGTTACTTTATCGCCTACGCTGATTATTTTTTCGCCCCGTTGATACGCCGCATGAGCTATCGACTGCATTTTCGCGCTCCTGCGGTACGCCACCGAACCAACAGCCGAACGCCCCGAACTCCGGCTGACAATCTTAACATCCATATAAAAAATAGCCACACGAACACCCCCTGCCTTAAATCCTAGTTTTAAAACAGTTTATTCGCTATAGCTTGTCCAATTTCCAAAAAACGCAAAATGTTGCGAAGCAACATATAGTTGCGCCCTTCCATTATTTGACAGGCCGTCATCCGTTTTTGGGAGGATTGTCCGCGAAAAGCCCAGCATAAAGCGGACAATCCCCACCACGATGACATTTACGCATAGAGTTTGAAGAGATATACCCACTTGTTCCGTTTTGTCAGATTTTGGAACAGAAACAAAAAGGTCAGCAAGAGCGGCTACCACTCAAAGCTAGGGGCAACAATGTCAGCATCCATCCAGTTTTTAATAGACCGCCGAAAAACTCGAGTCTCACGGAATTACAAGTTTTTCGGCTTTTCTTTGATATTAACGACTGCGCGATAGTTCACTGGTGATGTTGCCCTAGCCATCACCCGGTTTTTCTATGTGTTTATTTTTATAATCTTCGTGAAGTTTAGATAATTTTGTGATACCCTGTTCGGCATATTTTTTACAGAATAGTGCTATTTCCTTGCTTGTCTCAGAGTTATCAAAGTTGTAATCTTCTAAGTCGCCCCATAATTCGTTAAAAAATTGTTTATACCACCTAACCCTTTTTTCATCCATAGAAAAATCGCCACTTATTGGGTCGCCCTCATCAGTGTCATTTGTAACTTCCCATACATATTTTTCTCCAAATATACCAAAATCCGCTTTATGATTGCCGGTTCCATTTTTTGTATTAAAACGAGTTTCAAATTTTGTTTTTGAAATTATTTTAAATTTGTATACGTCATTATTATGGAGAACAAAGGCAAATTTAACAAGAGTGTCACGCAGTTCCTCGTCATCCCTATAAATAAAAATTCGGCGAACCTGTTCGATATTTCTTTTTTGGACATTTTCGTGAATAAACTTTATGAAATACTCGCCATGTGGACTTAACCACCACTTGATGTTTTTGCAGTTACACGGAGCATAGAAAAAACTTTTCCTTTCACTCTCAAACACTTTATAGATTTGATGTTCATTATCATTCAATCTATAGACCATAAACCTAACGTAGTTGCTTTTATTAGTATTAATCAAATTGTTAGTTAGCTTCGCTAACTCTTTTTCATACCACTGATAAAAAAATACACATTCTTTTTTATCGCTTAACTCACTCATATTTTGAGCTGCATCTGCCAATTTTTCTAGAACTATTTTGCGATAATTAATAATAACGCTCAGTTCATCTATTGAAGTAGTTAAACTGTTTACATTGTTATTTATTGTGTTTACAGCATCTTTTGTTGTGTTTGTATTGTTATTTATTGTGTTTACAGTTTCGTTCATTGTGTTTACAGTTTCATTGACCGTTTCAAGTTTTCCGCTTTTATCAGATGTATCTTTGTTAGTTTCAACAGTTTTATAATGAATTAGCCAAATTCTTGTAACTAAAAAGAACGAGGCGGATAATAGCATACTTTCAGCGACGGGTGCTTTGATTACGAAAAGTCCAATTGGGAACATAAATATGGATGATACTATGTTCATTATTTCAGCATATTTATTATTAGCGATGCGCGTCACTATTTCCGATATGTTCAAATTTGCCACGTTTGCTTTATGTATGAAAGATGATTTATAAATTTTGTTGAAAACATTTGAAAATGACGAAAAATACTGGAAAATATATTGACAAAACTTATGATGACTGATAAAATATATAGTAGAAAAAGTTTCATATATTAATTTTTAAGCATTATATTAAAAGCAATAATTAATTTCAACGGCAAATTTTTTCGTAATTTAGGTTAGCAAATTTGAAGAAAGTTAAGGTGATTTTAAAATGTATAAACCCAGCGAAACAACTAAGGCATTTTGGGCTGTACAAAAAGCAAGCTATTTGGTGATGAACAGCGTAACAAATGCCCTCGAAGTTAAAGAAAATCGTCGCGGTATTCCCATTTACTCAACAAGCACTAAAGAAAAGGGGCATGGACATAGGCATCAAATAAAGGAGCGTGACGGTAAGGAAGTTTTGACAGTCTCTTGGAGGGCTTGGGGTGGTTTGGTTTCACTCGAAACAAGCACACTTAAAGTTCATGTTGACCGTAATGTTAGTATTACGTTGTCCGAACTGGATGTAACAGGTGCATGGAGTAAAACAACGTATACTGATGAAGGCAAACAAATAAACGAACAACCATTAAAACCATTTACTGAAGGTGAGAATAAAATTGTTGCAGATAAAATTTGGAAAAATATTTTTGAGAAAACCTTGCCCAACATGGTCATAAAAGATAAAGCCTTCGTTCAGCGTTTTGAAAAAGCAGTGTACTCATCTATGCAAAAATTGTTGGACTACCAAAAGAAAACTGCAACAACCTCCGATATTCTCAAGCCCTTATTAACTATTACATAATTTTATAGCAAAACACTCCGTGTCCTAATGCAGGGGCTGTTTTATTGCGCCCTTCCATTTCCTGGAAGTAACGCAAACACAAAATGTCCCTGCAAAAAGCGGCTACCGCTCAAGGCAGGGGCAATAATGTCAGCTTTTATCATGTCTGTTGCGCGGGTCTGGCGATATGCGTACATGAACCAACGCGGATGCCTAGCTTTAGGGCGAGTTCGTCAATTCTTTTGGCGTGTGTCACCTTGTCAAGTAGGTGTCCTTCTTCGCACAAGTTTGCTGTAGCAAGCTGGTTCAGGGGACTACCGTATTTGTATGCCCTTGAATCTGAACTATATATCGCTATAAGCTCAGGGGTAACCTTAAATCTGCCGTCAATATTCTTGTTTAGCCAGAAATTCACATATAGTGGATATGAAAATTTTCCAGGCATGTTTGAGATGTGTATACCTACTGAGTATTCTTGAGTATAAGTGTCCTGTGTAAGCTTGGTTTTTGGGATTTCCAGATAGCAACCCGGTTGGCTTCCCGGACAGGTCATTTGATATTCGCTGCCAATCGGTACACCCCGCATGGTCAAAAGGACATATGCGTCCGTAATCGGTGTCGTGAAGGGGTTTGTCATTTGTTCGGTCAGCGTGAAGGTTGGTTTTGCGGTCTCAACATACCGCAAATTACGTTGTGCATATCCTTTTGATTGTTCCGACCGAATAAAGATGGAAAAATCAGTTATATCTTTCAGGTCGGGAATTGGCGCGGGCTCACTCGCTGTGACGATTCTTGAAATCAGGCAGGGATGCCCTTCTGGTTTTTCCGGTTTGACGGCAAAGATGCCATCATCTGTGTTGTCGCACACGATTTTTTCATTGACATTTGCCTTGAATTTCACGCAGTCTCCCCCTTTTGTGCTCTTGATTGGCTTCCAAGTGGTGGGCGCGAGTAACATTGTCGAATCTGAATAGTAAAGATACATATCCCCCTTAAGTGATGCGCCGCTCGTATTCTCACCCCTTATATACACATAATTCTCAACGCCGCCAAGTATATCCTTGGGAAATTCTTTATTAAAATTATTACCCAAAAATGTTTCCTTTGGATTTTCGCACACATTCGTACCATACGGAATGATGTCCGGCGACTTCCACACGGATTCTTTCGAAGGTTTGGGATACACGTTTGTGTCTCCCATAAAACTCCTGACAAATAGACCATTATACGTTGACATACCTACCGTCTCCTTTCGTCTCATTTATGTTTAAATCTATCATGTAACATCACACATGAAGAAAAATACTCTATGTATATTTAACTTTTACGAGTATTCGCGATATGGGTTTCGTATATCCATCTTAGAGATAGTTGGAGTAGTGGGTAATTCTGTTTTCTGTACTCAAAAACCAAAATACGCAATGGTTGGAATTTCAGACTGAGCTATATTTGTGACTGAATGGGCAATAATGTCAGCGTCCTTTCAGATTTTGGCGTAAACAATTTTTCGCTTTTAGGTTGCCTTTAGTCTAAATGTGTGTTATACTATTGGTGGGCGTTGATATTATGCAAATTAAAATTTTCAATGTGAAAGGATTGATTCACATGTCAGAAGCAATAAAAAATCCACCATTTTCGCAAACGGAAATCAAAAACGCAGCGGACGAACTTTATAATCAATTAGTTATTGAGACAGAAGAACAAAGCGCCTTCGGCGCAAATTAATTAAAACTGCCAACTAGCATAATCAGCATCATCATCCCACTCACTATAAACCAAACCCCCACCCCCACCATCATCAGGCCTAGACACACCCACA
>Ga0123356_10002611_pt1 | contig 19188 bp, 13 predicted proteins | sample TergutEmb28metaG_2_FD_92546 | JGI IMG/M metagenome (GOLD analysis project Ga0123356, IMG submission 92546) | Embiratermes neotenicus P3 segment gut microbial communities from Petit-Saut dam, French Guiana - Emb289 P3 | ecosystem: Host-associated > Arthropoda: Insects > Digestive system > Gut ...
CGAGTTCTGGAGCTTGCGACTGAACCAGCCATCCTCGGCCTTGCCACTGCAGATTTATAAGTACGCGAACACGCCGTACGACGACCTGCACCGGCAGGCTTGGGCCGGAGCTCTGGTGTTGATTATTCTGATCGTCACTTCGGTCGCGGCGGTGCGCTATGCGGTGCGCCGTGGCTCGTTCGGAGCGGCATAACCTATGGGAGTTGGAATCCAGGTCGAAAACCTGAATGCCTGGTATGGCAAGGGCCAGGCACTGTACGACATCAATCTCAAAGTCCCGGCCAACCATGCCACGGCGCTGATTGGACCCTCCGGTTGCGGGAAATCGACTTTCATCCGCTGCCTCAATCGCATGCATGAGACGATTCCCGATGCGCACGTGGAAGGCCGGGTGCGCATCGGCGAAATCGACGCCTACAACGGAACTTCGGCGACGCAGCTTCGCCGCCGTGTGGGCATGGTATTTCAGAAGCCGAATCCGTTTCCCACCATGTCGATTTACGACAACGTGGCTTCCGGGCTGAAGCTCAACGGATTCCACGACCGCCGAAAACTGGATGGGATCGTGCAGCGCTCGCTCGAGGCGTCCGCCTTGTGGGACGAGGCCAAGGATTATCTGCACAAGAAGTCTGGCGCCAGTTTGTCCGGCGGGCAGCAGCAGCGTTTGTGCATTGCGCGGGCGCTGGCGGTCGAACCCGAAGTGCTCCTGATGGATGAACCTTGCTCGGCTCTCGACCCCATTTCCACCGGAAAAATTGAAGAATTGATCTTCCAGCTCAAAGAACGGTATACCATCGTAATCGTCACGCACAACATGCAGCAGGCAGCGCGCGTGGCCGAATTTACCGGATTTTTCTTGCTGGGCAGGCTGATTGAGTTCGACAAGACGGAAAAGATATTCACCAAGCCTTCTGACAAGAAGACGGAAGATTACATCACGGGCAGATTCGGATAAGGCAGCCAACAAGGAAGGTTCGCAGAATGCGCACGCGTTTTCAGCAAGGGCTCGACGATCTTCGGCAACGGTTGCTTCGCATGGGGGGCCTGGCCGAGCAGGCGGTGGATCGCGCCCGCCAGGCATACGTGGATCGCGACCTTACCCGCTGCCAGATGCTGCTCGAGGGCGAGAGCCTGATCAATACGGCCGAGCGTGAGATCGACGAGGCCGCATTCGACCTGCTGGCCATGCAGCAACCCATGGCGGTCGATCTGCGATTCATTCTGGCCGTCACCAAGATCAACGCAGATCTGGAACGCGTCGGCGATCAGGCGGTCAACATCGCTGAGCGGGTCATGGATATGGTCGATCTGCCGGCTGCCGATTTGCCGGTCGACATTGCGCGAATGGGAATGGCGGTCAGCACGATGGTGCGGCGCGCCCTCGAATCGTTTGTCGAGGGCAAGGTTGAGCTGGCGCAGGCGGTCCTTGAAATGGACAACGTGATCGACCGCATGCGCGATGAAGCATTTATCCAGCTGGTCAAGACCATGAACGATCGACCCGAAGTCGTACGGCAGGCGCTCGACGCCTTGCTCGTGGCCCGCAACCTCGAGCGCGTGGCCGACCACGCCACCAACATCGCCGAAGACGTCATCTTCTGGGTGCAAGGATCGGACGTGCGCCATAACGTGCATCCCGAAGAGCCCCGTCCGGCCGACTCGGTTCAGCCGACCCAGCGCACCTCGCGATTGTAGCCAGTTTGAAGGCCACGACTCAATCCGCGCTCTTCCAATTGCCTGTGCGCGGTCTCGGCCGCTGAGGGTGGCTTTCCTTCTTACCTCTCCTCGCATTATCCTGAACCCCACCGCGGAGGGCTTGTGAATCTCTTTTTTTCTCGCGCTCTTGTTGTCTTTTGCCTGATTTGTGCCTCCACCGCTCAAGCGCAGACGTCCGGGAACGAACGGCCCCCGATCATGCTGCCTACCAGCAAGATGCTGACGGTCCCATCGCCAGGCCACATTGGCAGCACCAACAGCTTTCCCGCGACCATGGTGATCAGTCCCGGCGGTCATTATGCGGCGCTGCTGAACGATGGCTACGGCACCCAGGAATCGCTGGCCCACCAGTCGATCTCGGTGCTGAACCTGGACACAAACCAGATCGCCGATTTTCCCGATGCGCGGCTGAGCGGCGAAGCGCACCAGAGCTACTTCATCGGGCTGGCCTTCAGTTCGGATGGCAAGCGGATCTACGCTTCCGTTGGATCGCTGACCAATCCGACCGGCGCCAGAGCAGGCGACACCGGCAACGGCATCGCGGTCTATAGCTTTTCAGGAGGCAAGGTCGCGCCCTTGAAGTTCATTCCGATTCCGCTGCAGCCGCTCTCCTCAAGCAAGAATCTCGCGGTGGGATTAAAAGCGCCGCCGCACATGGCGATTCCGTATCCGGCAGGGATGGCGGTGATTGGCAACGGCGGGCACGACAAGCTTCTGGTGGCCAACAATCTGTCCGACAATGCGGTGCTGCTCGATGCGGCCAGCGGGAAGGTGCTCGGCTCTTTCGATTTGAGCACGAACGATCTGGTCCCCGCGTCTTACCCCTATACGTGCGTGGCGACGAAGGATGGAAGGCGGGCGTGGTGCAGCTTGTGGAATGCGGCAAAGGTCGCGGAGCTTGACCTAACCAGCGGCAGAGTCAGTCGCTCGATCAGAGTCCCACTTCTTCTCAGCCCGGAGCAGCCTGACGCTCCTTCGGTTCCCGGATCGCATCCTACGGCATTGCTGTTGAGTCCCGACGAGAAGACGCTGTACGTGGCGCTCTCAAATGGTGATGCGGTAACCGCTATCGCGACTACGGAAGAAGCGCCCGAAATCGGATTCACGACCATTCCTCCCAAACAGGAGGGGCACGGAACGTACCCGACTGCGCTCGCCATCTCCCGCGATGGTACTCGCCTGTTTGTGGCTGATTCTTCGATCAACGCCGTCGCCGTGCTGGACACATCTGCGCAGTTGGCAGGATGGAAAGCACCTAACACCCGGCCCTCCGCGCCGATCGGTTTCATCCCTACCGACTGGTACCCCTCCGCCCTCGCGGTTCACGGCGATGACCTCCTCATCGCCACCGCCAAGGGCCAAGGCACGGGGGCGAACAACGGAGAGGATAAGATTGTGTCCGTGCGGCGTCATCGCGAGCATCCCTATATCGCGACAATTCTCAGGGGATCGATCGCGCGGCTCAACATTCCACAAACTCTCAGCAAACTGCCCGAATATACGCAGATGGTCGAGCGCGACAACCTGTTCCCTGGCGATCCGGGAACGATCGCGTTCGCGAACGGTTCGAACCCGATCAAGCATGTCATCTACGTCCTCAAGGAGAACCGTACCTACGATCAGATTCTCGGTGACCTGAAGGTTGGAAACGGCGATCCCTCGCTCACTATGTACGGGGAAGACGTCACGCCGAACGAGCACAAACTCGCGCTGCAATTCGGTGTGCTCGACAATTTTTATGACAGCGGGGAAGTCTCCGGCGATGGCCATGTCTGGTCGACCGCCGCGATTACCTCCGACTACAACGAGAAGACCTGGCAGATCGCCTATCGGGGCAAAGAACGCACCTACGACTTTCAAGGGCAAAATGCTTCCGAGTATCCCATCGACCACAACATCCCTGATGTGGACGATCCTATGACGGGCTTCCTCTGGGACAATCTGGCGCGCAACCACGTGAGCTTCCGCATTTACGGCGAATTCGTGAATGCTTTGTGGTGTAACCAGAAGACTACAGCCTCGACTCCGAAGCAGGGAACTCCCTCTCCACTGGAGACCGAGTGTCCTCGAACCTACGTGGAGCAAGGCCAGAATCTTGAGTCCAACGTCGGAGATCCGCACGCCTCCGCCAGTCCGTGGCCTTGGCCGGTGCCTCTTTTCAACGGTGTGAAGCCCACAAAAACTGCTTTGCGCGATCACTTCGATCCGCTGTACCCCGATTTCAATACTGACTATCCCGACCAGCTGCGCGCCGACGAATTCCTCAACGAATTTCAGGCTTTTGTTCGCGCCCGCCAGGAGAACGAGACGGCCGAGTTCCAGATGCCATCGTTCATCCTGCTCTACCTGCCCGACGACCACACCGGAGGTACGCGGCCCGACCATGCCCGGCCTGCAGCGAACATCGCCGACAACGATCTGGCGCTCGGCCGCGTGGTTGACGCCGTCTCGCGCAGTCCGTACTGGGACGACACCGCCATCTTCGTGCTGGAAGACGATGCCCAGGACGGGGCCGACCACGTCGATGCGCATCGCTCGATTGCCTTCGTCATCAGCAAGTATTCTCCGGGGTCGGCGGCGCAGCCTAATGTCGAGCACCGCTTCTATACCACGGTGAATCTGATTCATACGATGGAGTCGCTGCTGGGCTTGCCTGCAATGAACCAGAATGACGCCTCCGCGCCGCTCATGAGCGGACTGTTCTCGGGCCTCGGCGATCAGGCGCCGTACAAGGTGGACCGCCGCAATCTGAACAACGGGCTGATTTACGAAACCAACCGGCAGGATGCCCCCGGGGCGAAGATTTCGTCGCGCCTGGATTTCTCGCATCCCGATCGAGCCGACCCCGGCACACTGAATCGTGTTCTGTGGCAGGATCGGAAGGGCGCGAGCCCAGTCCCCGCGCCGAAGCACACCGTGTTTCCTGAGGGCGGCGACTGACCAGTATGCCTTCGCTGGAAATCTCGCCGGCTCAGTTTCGCAGGTTGTCGGAACGAGTTACGAAACTGGCCGCGGACTATCTCGAAAACCTCGACGCTAAGCCGATCGCGCCGGCGACCGATGGTGCCGAGACGCTCGGCGTATTCCAAGCTCCATTGCCCGACGAGGGCATCGCCGAAGAAGCTCTCAAGGACCTGGCGGAAGTGATTCGTTTGTCTCGCGCGCAGAATGGGCGCTTCTTCGGCTACGTGCTCGGTTCGGGAGAATCAGTGGCTGCGGTCGCCGATCTGCTGGCGAGTGTGTTAAACCAGAACGTGACGGCATGGCGCTCTGGTCCGGCGGCGGTGATCATCGAGCAGACGGTCGTCGGCTGGCTCGCACAAGCGATCGGCTGCGGCGGATTTGGGGGACATCTCACGGGCGGGAGTTCGTCTGCCAACCTGATGGGTCTGGCCATGGCGCGCGAGTCCAAAACCCCCGCCAACGAAAAGGGGATTACTCCCGGCGGAGTGATCTACGCTTCCGACGAAGTCCACATGTCGATTCCCAAAAGCGTGGCGTTGCTGGGCCTGGGACGCGAAAACCTGCGGCTGATTCCAACCGATTCATCATTCCGCATGAAGACCGACGAGCTCAACAGGCAAATGGCAGGCGACGTGGCGGCCGGGAGGATTCCGCTGGCCGTGGTCGCTTCTGCCGGTACGGTCAACACCGGTGCCGTCGATCCGCTTCGGCAGATCGCTGAGGTCGCGCATCGTCACAACGCCTGGTTTCATGTCGATGGTGCCTATGGTGCGCTGGCCGCGATTGCCCGGAAGTTCGACGGGCTGGAGCTGGCCGACTCGATTTCGCTCGACCCGCACAAATGGCTCTACCAGCCGCTCGATTGCGGCTGTCTTTTGTATCGCTCGGTTGGAGCCGCGCATAGGGCGTTTGCACACAGCGGAGACTACGCTCGCGTGCTGACCGCCGATCCGGTGGAGGGCTTCGCTTTCTTCGAGGAATCGATCGAGCTGTCGCGCCGCTTCCGTGCTTTGAAGCTGTGGCTCTCGTTGCGCTATCACGGCTTCCGAGCTTTCCGGGAGTCGATCGCAAAAGATCTCGCGTTGGCACGGCGCCTCGCGGATGCGATCGGGAGTGAACCTCAGCTGGAATTGCTGGCAGCAGTGGAGTTGAGTGCGGTGTGCTTCCGCCATCGGGGGCCTCGCGGGATGCCTCGAGAGGAGCTGAACGGATTCAACGCTCGGCTGCTCCAGCGTGTCGTCGAACGCGGACGCATCTATTTGTCCAATGCATCGCTCGGCGGGCAGTTCAGCCTGCGGGCGTGCATCGTGAACCATCGTAGCCAGGATCGAGATGTGGACAGCGTCGTTCCCGAGGTGCTGGATGCCGCGAAGGAGATCGCCTCGGCAGGCGCAGCCTCCAGCTTCCCGTGTGGCCTCCAGCCTCCTTTTGCGAAAGCAGACTAGTTCAGGTTGACGCCCTCCTTCAGCGGAAGGCTCTGAGACGAGCCCCCAACCATGAAGCTGTAATCGCCCGGCACGAGCTGCCAGTCGTTCTGTTCGACGTTAAAGACGGAGAGATACTTCCGGTCCACATCGACCGTGACTTCTTTGCTCTCACCCGCCTTGAGTTGAACCTTGCTCCATCCCACCAGCCGCTTCGGGGGCTCGCCCGCCGAGGCCGGGAGCGAAGCGTAGACTTCGGCGACTTCGCATCCCCCACGATTTCCGGTGTTGGTCACGGTGAAGGCGATCTGGGGATTTTTTCCCGCGGTTACCCGAAGATTGGCGTAAGAGAACGTCGTGTAGGCGAGACCGAATCCGAAGGGGAACAGCACCGGCTTCTTCTCGGCATCGTACCACTTGTAACCCACCTTCACTCCTTCGTCGTAGGTGACCTGAAACGGGGGCAGTCCGGCGGCGATCTGCTTCCATACTTCGTGCTGCATGTAGTTGGGAAGCGACTCCTTCGGGGGCTCGACCACGGTCGGGTGCGGCAGATCGGCCTCCGTCACGGGGAAGGTGACGGGGAGCTTGCCGCTGGGGTTCACGTCTCCGAAGAGAACGTTCGCCACCGCGTCCGACCCACGGCTGCCCGCGTACCAGGCCTCGACGATGGCGCTGACCTGCCCCACCCACGGCATCGTTACCGGGCCGCCGGTCTCGAGCACTACGATGGTATGCGGATTGGCCGCTGCTACCTTTGCGATCAGCTCGTCCTGATGTTCGGGAAGCGAAAGGCTGGGCAGGTCCATGCCTTCGCTCTCCCATTGATATGCAAAAATGATCGCGACATCGGAACTCTTGGCGAGCGCGGCGGCAGCCGCCGGATCGGCACCCGATTCAAACTGCACCGCGGCCCCCGGAGCTTTTGCCCGAACCGACTTCAACGGGGACGTAGGGAACCACACCGGCTCGAGCCAGCGTGTCTGGCCTTTGCCGGGCGGCAGAATCGCGTTTCCACCCGGAGGATCGACTTGCGCCGAGCCGCCGCCTGAGATCATGCCTACATCGGCGTGCGGTCCGATCACCGCGATGCTGTGCACCTTGGATACATCGAGCGGCAGCTGCGCTTCTTCATTCTTGAGCAGAACGATTCCGGATTCCTCGATCTTTTGAGCCACATCAAATCCACCCTGAATGTCGACCACGCTCTTTTGCGGCGGATCGTCAATGACGCCGGTAGCGAACATGGCGCGCAGAATCCGATGAACGTGATCGTCGAGCTCGGTTTCGGGCACGCTTCCGGCGGCAACTTCTTTTTTCAGTTCGTCGGAGTAGAAAATCTCGCCCGGCTCCTCATGATCGAGACCTGCTGCCGAAGCTTTGGCCGCGCTGTGCGTGCCCCCCCAGTCACTCAGCACGAAGCCCTTGAACTTCCAATCTTTCTTGAGCACATCCGTCAGTAAATACTTGTTCTCGCAGGCGTAGTCGCCGTTCACCCGATTGTAGGAACACATCACCGCAGCCGGGTCGCCTTCCTGGATGCCGATTTCGAAGGCCAGCAGATCGCTCTCGCGCGCGGCGCGCTGATCGATATTTACATTCACCGCGTTGCGGCCGCTTTCCTGGTCGTTCAGCGCGTAGTGCTTGATGTCGCCGAGGACGTGCTGCGCCTGGAGGCCCTTGATCGCCGCGCCGACCATCTTGCCGGCCTCGATCGGATCTTCCCCCATGTATTCAAAAGTGCGGCCGTTGCGCGGCTCGCGCGTAAGATTGACGCCTCCGCCGAGCGTCATGTTGTAGCCCTGGGCGCGAAGTTCGCGGCCGATCAGAGCGCCGTATTCCCATGCACCCTGCAAATCCCAGGTGGCGGCGCCGGCGATGTCGGAGGGCAACGCCGTGGAATAACGGCCGTTCACTCCGCTCATGCGAACGCCATAGGCGGCGTCCGACATTTGAATACCCGGAATTCCCAGCCGCGGAATACCCACCACGTAACCCGCTCCGCCATTGGAGTGCGCCGCTTCCGGGCTCATTGGACTCAGGCCGGCCATGCCCGTGCCATGGAGCAACTGGATCTTCTCGTCGAGCGACATCTCTTTGACCACCATCGAGGCGCGCTCATCCGGCGATAATTTGGGATTCATCCACGGCTGCCCCTTCCCGTGAGACTGCGCCCTGGCGCCGGGAATGAAGCTGGCCAAGGTGAGCAGCGCCAGGAAAAAAATGAGGCAACACTTTGGTGAAACGAGCTTACGCAGCGGCATGGTCTTCCCTCCAGGGATGAAGACAAAATCGATATTGTAGCAGCTGCCGACCAATTTGGAAGTGAGGGCGTGAATCCGGGTTTCGAAACCCCCGTCCCCGGGTTGATATGCAACGAAGGCGCGCGGGCTTTACACTGAAAGAGTGAAGATCGCCCTCGGACAGATCAATCCCACGGTTGGAGACTTCTCGGGCAACGCCGCCAGGATCGTCGAATTTTCTCAGCGCGCCCGCCAGGCTGGGGCCGGGCTGATTCTATTTTCTGAACTGTCGGTCTGCGGATATCCTCCCCGCGACCTGGTGGAGCGGCCGACATTCGTTGCGCGCAATCGGGAATCGGCGGAACGGATCGCCGCCGAGACCGAAGGGATTGCGGTGATCTGCGGCCTGGTCACGCCCGCGAATTCAGACACCGGAAAATCGGTGATGAATTCGGCCGCATTGCTGGTGGACGGCAAAATTGCCTTCATCCAGTCGAAGATGCTGCTGCCCACCTACGACGTTTTCGACGAGATGCGCAATTTCGCGCCCGCCAAAACGCAGGAACTGTTTTCCTTTTGCGGCAATCGCATGGCGTTGACCATCTGCGAAGACGCGTGGAATGACAAGCAATTCTGGCACAAGCGGCTTTACACGGTCGATCCGGTTGATTCCCTCATCAAGGCCGGTGGAAATTTCGTGCTGAACATTTCCGCGTCTCCCTTCTGGATCGGAAAGCGCGAACTGCGGCGCGACATGCTGGCCAGCATTGCCCGCCAGCACAAGGTTCCCGTGGTTTTGGTCAATCAGGTCGGCGGCAACGACAGTCTGGTGTTTGACGGCTCCAGCCTGGTGCTCAATCGCCAGGGCGCTGTCATCGCACAAGCCAAGTCCTTTGAGGAAGACATTGTTTACTTCGACTCCCAAAGTCTGACCGGGGAGATGCACCAGCAGATCGCCGGAGATGAAGCCAGCGCCTATTCCGCGCTCGTGCTGGGCACGCGCGACTACATGCACAAATGCGGTTTCCGCAAGGCGATCATCGGATTGAGCGGCGGCATCGATTCGGCTCTCACCGCGGTGATCGCCAGCGATGCGGTCGGCCGGGAAAATGTCATCGGCGTCGGCATGCCCGGGCCTTATTCATCGCAAGGGTCGATCGATGACGCGCGAGCTTTGGCGGAGAAGCTGGGAATTCGCTTTGAACTGCTCTCGATCCAAGCTGCCTATGAAGCGTATCGCAATACATTGCGCCAGGTATTCGCCAACCAAAAGGAAGACGTCACCGAGGAAAACATTCAGGCTCGGGCCCGCGGCACGCTGCTCATGGCGCTGTCGAACAAGTTTGGCGCTATCGTACTCTCCACCGGAAACAAGAGCGAACTGGGCGTGGGCTACTGCACTCTGTACGGAGACATGGTCGGAGGCCTGGCTGTAATTTCTGACCTGCCGAAAACAATGGTCTACCGTCTCAGCCACTACGTCAATTCCCGGTGTCCGGTCATTCCGCAAAATACACTGGAAAAGCCTCCCTCTGCCGAGTTACGGCCCGATCAGAAAGACAGCGATTCGCTGCCGCCGTACGATGTCCTCGATGCCATACTGGAAGACTACGTGGAAGATTCCCACCCCGCCGAGCGCATCGCTGCCGAACGTGCCATCGACATCGAAGTGGTGAAGCGAGTCATTCGCATGGTCGACCGCGCCGAGTACAAGCGGCAGCAGGCTGCGCCCGGACTGAAGATTTCTCCGAAGGCTTTTGGCTACGGGCGCCGCTTCCCGATTGCCGCAAAGAGCGAGGTATAAGCCGGGAATCTGACGTATTCTAGTGACAAGCACCCTGACAAGTTTTCATGAGTGGACCAGCACGGAGTGCGAAAGGAACCCATGCGCAATTTTCTTTCAGTTCTTCTGGTTGTGATGGCTGCTGGTCTCACCGGCGCTCAGACCAACCAAGCGGCCAAATCTGCCAAGCCTGCCGAAAAACTTGGCACGCACGCCTCCGCCGACCTTCCCTCGGAAGCCACCGTCAATTCGTTCCTGCAGCAAATGTTCGGCTACCAGGCCGACTTGACCTGGAAGATCGCGAGCATCAAGCCGTCCCCCATTGAGGGATTGGCGGAGGTCACGGTTGTTCTCGCCAGCCAGCAGGGGCAGCAGCTTTCGCGTTTCTACGTGGCGGCCGACGGCCAGCATGCGCTGGCGGGCGACATTATTCCGTTTGGCGCGAAACCGTTTGAGCCGACGAGGAAGATTTTAGAGAAAGGAATTACCGGCCCGTCCCGCGGGCCCAAAGATGCTCCGGTTACCATCGTCGAGTTCGGGGATCTGCAGTGCCCCGCGTGCAAGGCCGCGCAGCCGACGATTGAGAGTCTGGTGGCCGCCGAACCCAATGCGCGCTTCGTCTTCCAGAATTTTCCGCTGGACGTCCACAATTGGGCCGCCAAGGGGGCAGCCTATGCGGATTGCGTAGGGCGCGCTTCCAATGATGCGTTCTGGAAGTTCATCGCGAAGACGTACGAAACGCAGTCCGATATCACGGCCGAAAACGCCGATGAAAAGCTCACAGCTCTCGCTGACCAGGCCGGGGTCAAAGGTTCTGAAATCGCCGCCTGCGCCGCCAAGCCCGAGACCAAAGCGCGCGTCGATGCCTCGATCGCGCTGGGAAAGGCGGTAGATGTTACGGGCACACCCACGCTCTTCATTAACGGGCGCAAGATCGGCAACTTCGATGCACGCTTGTCGGACGTTTACAAGAGCCTGGTGGAGTTTGCCGCCAAGCAGTAGCCGAAGAATCCAGCGTGTGGGCTGACTCGCGGGAACCGAAGAGAGTCAGCTTAGCTCGCGTTTGTAGAGTTGGGATCGTTGCCGTAACTCGTCGAGGCAGAGGAAACGGCGTCGCTGCTCGGCGATTCCTGGCATGCTGTCGACCACAGGCGGGTCAACGCGATCACCACCCCGATGATCTGCATCCAGACCAGGATCTGCATAGCGGCCAACACTCTACTACGCTGCCGCCGAAAATCCCAACAAAATTTCCCGGCGAAACCGGGGGGACGAAGGCCGAGTTGGGCGGCTACTTCTCGCTCAGCCAGATTTCGGGAGTTTGCCGGCTGAAATTCGACAGGACGTGGGGCGTGATGGCGATCATGAGTTCGTCGTCTTGCACCGTTTTGGTGTTGTCCACCATCGTCTTATTGAGGATCGGGAGTGCTCCCAGTCCCGGAATCCCGCTCATCGACAGTGTGTCGGAAAGAGATATCGCACCGGCCACGAAAGCCGGCTCGCCGTCCTTTAGGGTGATGCTGCCCTGATATTCGCGGTTCGAGATGACCGGCACTCCATTGCTCGATTGACCCGTCAGCGAGCGCACCTGCAGAGCGAGTTGCAGGGTAACGCTTCGGTCGCCGTGCACCGTCGGCTTGACTTTTACCTGCAACCCGAGATCTTCATAGCTCACGGAAGGAAACGGTGGAATGTAGCTTTGATTGCCCAGCACCTGCGAGATCTGCGGGGAGTTGTAGATGGGTGCGTAGCTGGCATTCAGGATGGGAAAACGTTCGCCCAGGTTAAATGTCGCGTCAGTGCCCTGACCGGCCCGAACCTGCAGATCGTCCAACTGGCGCACCCAGGACTCGTTCACCGACATTTGAACCGCGAGTTGATCAAGGCTCAATCCCATGAACGTCAGCCCACCGCCAAAAGTGGCCAGCGGCTGGCTGAAAATGTTGTTTTGTTGTCCCGTCAGCTGCGACAACAAGCCGGCGAGCGATGTGCTGCCCGCCTGATTGATTCCGCCGGACGCGATCAGCTGATTGATGAGCTGTTGAATGTTCTGTCCCGCCAAGCCAGCCAGGGCCGCGGCCGGGATGTTGTACAGATTGAAGGTGTAGGGAACGTGGACACCCATGTTACGGGTGAGTTGGTGGCTGATCTGGTACACGCGAACGTCGAACATTACCTGCGGGCTCTGATTGTCAAGTTGCTCGATGAGTTGGGCGGCGCTTTGAAGGGCGGCCTGCGGACCGCGCACTTCCACCGTACCGGAAGTCTGCCCCGGACTGATGAAGCGCCATTCGAACATGCTGCGCATCGTGTTCACCAGGTCCTGCGCTTCCTGAGGAGTTGCGTGGGGTGGCAGAACGAAGGTCCGCAGCGACATGCGGTCGTATTGCCGGTGATTCTCCGGAGTGTCTTCTGCGATGAAGAACTGATGCGCGTCGAGCGCCACCCACATGCTCTTACTGCTCTGGCTGGCAAGCCTGAGTGCCGTGAAGAAGTCAAGATTGTCGACGTTGAACTGCACCTCGCGGCGCTTGACCGAATCGTCAAATTGCACGGTCATCTTGTAGGCCGCGGCAAGTTGCGTGAACAGGGCACGCGTGTCGCCGGTGAAGTGGAAGGTCGCGCGATCGTCGGAGGGCTCAAGATGAAGCTCCTCGGATTCGGCGAGGCGCTCCGGTAACACGCTGGGCGAAGTGGGCACGGCCACACGCACAGCTTCCTCGAGGCGTTCCCGGGCAAACTGGTTGTCGGGGTCGAGGTCGAGGGCAGCGCGAAATTCGCCAGCGGCTCGCAGGCGGGCGTCCTCGGCCAGCAACGTGTTGCCGCGCTCGATATGATCGAAGACCAGCTTTGCCTTGACCACCTCACGGGTGGTCAGGAACTTCGTATTCTGGGGAGCCAGCCGAACCGCCTGGTCGAATTGCGATAGAGCCTGTTCCAGATGCTGTTGACTGTGCAGCTTCAAGCCGCGATCGAAGGCTTTGCGGGCTTCTTTCAGATTCTCTTTGGTGGGAGTGCAGTTAATCCCGCCGATCAGGCCGTTGGCGCAAATGATCGGGGGGCCGGGCGCGGGGTCGTCAGCGCCCGCCCGAGCAGGAATCGCCATAAGCGCTGCGAGCAAGCCGGCAGCCACGATAGAAGACTTCTGCAACATTGAGAATCTTGGTCTTACCGTGCTCACCCGCAAGTGAGGGACGGCCGATAGGGCCCTGTCACTGTGGTTACCGCCCCAGCCGGCAACGAAAGAACGCCGAGACGCCCGGTTCTTGCATGAAGGCAGCCGGGCCAAAACAGCGCGGGAGGCAGAAGAGCGTGACTTAAGACAGCATCAAACGCTCAATCTTATCGGCTTTTCCGGTATTCTCGTCGCACTCGATCACCACGGCGCAAAGACGCACGTCGCCGGTCGCGGCCTCAAATCGCACCGGCATCCCATTGAGGAATTTGCCCACAACCAATTCCTTCTTTACTCCAATCACGCCGTCGTACGGGCCACTCATCCCCACGTCGGTGATGTAGGCGGTGCCATTGGGCAAGACCCGTTCGTCCGCCGTCGGCACGTGCGTATGGGTGCCGACCACAGCGGTTACTCGTCCGTCGAGATACCAGCCGAGCGAAATCTTCTCTGAGGTCGCTTCGGCATGAATGTCCACCAGAATGACCTTGGCCTGAACCTTTTCGAGAAGCTGATCGGCGGTGCGAAAGGGGTCGTCATTCGATGCCATGAACACGCGGCCCTGCAAATTGATTACGGCGTAGGGGATTTTGCCCTTGAATCCCTGGTACAGGCCCGACCCCGGCATATCGGAGGGATAATTGGCCGGCCGGAGCACCCGCCGCGCCGGTCCATGCCCGTTTCCTTCGACCATCTGAAAGTAGTCGACGATCTCACGCTTGTCCCAGACGTGGTTCCCGGTGGTGATGACGTCGATGTTCAGCTCGAACAACTCTTCGGCAAGTGCCGGAGTAATGCCGAAGCCCGCCGCGGCATTTTCCCCGTTGGCGATGATGAGATCGATGCTGCGGTTGCGAACAATCTCCGGCAGCCGGTCCTTGACGATGGTGCGTCCCGGACGCCCGAAAATGTCGCCAATAAAAAGAATGCGCATGAGAGAAAGCGTAAAGTTGATGGTAACACGCGCCCGCCCGCCACTTTGCGCAAGCTGCGGGCGCCGCTTGGGCGGGTGCTTTTCGACGCGTGAGCGAGTTTGGGGACAGTCTGCGCTGCCTGCTGCAGGCGTCGAGCCCATAGCCATCCGTCCGTGCGCCGGTTTCCTGCCTGGTTTGAATGTCCGTTGCGCCGCACACTTGTGGTTTTCGGGGGTAGCACGTCCTGGAGCTGACTGCCGTCGTTCTCAACGCTCCCGGTGCCGACGGTCTGGGTGAGACACTCGATTATGCTCCCTTCTGGCCCCGTCCCTTACTGCTCTAGCTCGGCGGTTCGAAGAAAATCAAAATTGCCCGCCGGATTCAGTGTCAGGTTCTTGACCCGGTTGGTGTGCACCAGCACATTGTCGAGATACCACAGATTGATGTAAGGCAGTTCCTCCGCCAGGGTGCTCTGGACCTCGGCATACAGCAGCTTCCGCGCCTTGGGATCAATTTCCTGCCGCGCTTTGTCAATGAGCGTGTCGACCTTCGGATTGGAATAGTAATTGCGATTCGCCCCGTTTGGCGGAAACTTCGAGGAGTGAAAGGCATATTCAAAGATGTCAGGGTCCTCATTTCCGCCGATCCAGCGGAGCCCGTACATCTGAAAAGCTCCGTGCTGCACGTCGGAAAAAAAAGTGGCGAACTCGAAGCTGCGGATGTCGAGCGCGATTCCGACCTGGCGCAGTTGCTGCTGCATCACCGCCACCATCAGCCGAGTGTTGGCGTCGGTCGAGGTCTTCATGGTGATGTGAAAGCGCACTCCATTCACGGCCGGGTATCCTGCGGCATCGAGCAGAGCCTGAGCTTTTTCGGAACTGTGCTGAAAGTCCCTGACATTTCCGTTGTACGCCCAACTCTGCGTTGGCAACACGCTGCGCGCCGGCTGCGCCTGGCCCCGCCACAGGTACTCGATCATCGGTTCACGGTCGAGCGCATAGGCAATCGCCTGCCGCACCCGCACATCTTTGAGAATAGGATCTCTTAAGTTGAATCCGAGATACGCCAGCCGCGTCCCGGGAGCGCTCAGCACGGTCAAATTGGGATCTTTCGCCAGAGTCGCAACTGTATCGGGTGTGAGGGAATTGATGGTGATGTCGCCGCTGCCTTTGCGCAACTCGAGCGCCTCGGTCGTCTCGTCGGGAACCACGGCGAAACGTACGCGAGCCAGCTTTGCCTTCTGGCCCCAGTAGTCGTCGTTGCGTTCGAGAACGACGTCGCGATCGGTTTCCGCGCTGATGAACTTGAACGGCCCTGACCCGATGGGATGCAGCGTGATTTCATCCAAGCTGCCATAAGGAACAATCCCGATGGCCCCATCGGAAAGATTCCACAGAAGTGTCGAGTCCGGCTGCTTCATATGAAAAATCACCGTGAAGTCATCGGCGGCATCGATGTGATCGACGTACTTGTAAACTGCAGCCTTAGTGCTGCGAATCTTGCCCTGAAGCAGGGAATCAAACGTCCACTTCACGTCGCGCGAGGTCAGCGCGTACCCGTCGTGAAACTTTGCACCGTGATGCAGATGGAAGATGTAGGTCAGCGGATCGGGAATCTCCCAGCGCTCGGCCAGTCCCGGGGCGACGTTCAGATCATCTCCGCGCGACAGCAAATCGTCGAAGATCAGATTGTCAATCCGCTCTGACCACGCATCAAGCCCCACCCGGGGATCGAGATTCGTGGGGCTCGACTCGATGATCATCACCAGCGTGTTCGCGTCAGGGGTGGTCGAGCAGGAAAGCAATGCGGTTAGACAGAACAGGGCTGCGAGAGAGGCAAAGCGTCGGACTTCGGACCTTGGACGGCGAACGCTAGACCTCCGACCCAAGTTCCCGATGCCTGAAGCCCGGAAGCCGAAGCCCAAAGCCTGAGGTCCCGAATCTAGGCAGCTACGCATATGAAATCTTTCCCAGAACCGCCGCTCGTTTCGCGCCGGTAGCGGAGGGTAGGTTCGAGGCGCGTCGATGCCATGTTTCGTATGCCAGCACTGCGAAAGCAACGGCCTCCTTCGCGTCCGAGGGCAATCCAAACTCATCGGAGAAGCGCACCCGGATTCCCATGGGCGCGAGATATTCCTTCAACATCGCGACCAGCGTCAGATTCTTCGCCCCACCGCCGGAAAGAATCAGCTCGCCGAACCTCGATACTCGATCACTGTGGGTGCCCCCCTTCTCCCTGGTCTTGGGAGAAGTGGGGATTCCAGCCACGAACCGCCGAACGGCATCTGCAATGCATCGAGCCGTCAACGCGGTCGCGGTCGCCACCAGATCCTGTCGGCGCGCCCGGCCACAGCTCCGCAAGAACTGCAGGACGAACTCCCGCCCAAATTCCTCTCGCCCTGCTGTCTTAGGAGGTTTCGCCCGAAAAAATGGGCGCCGCAAGACCTGCGAAATGACGGTTTCAATCACTTTTCCAGACGCTGCGATCTTGCCTCCGCGATCGAACGGCTTGCCGAACAATTTGCTGGTGATCGCGTCGATCACCATGTTTCCTGGCCCGGTATCAAAGGCGAGTACATCCTCGGCATTGGCTCGGGGCGGAATCGCCGTCAGATTGGCAATTCCGCCAATGTTCTGCACGATCCGGCCGACGTTGTCGTCGCGAAACCACAGGTAGTCAAGAAACGGAACCAGCGGCGCCCCTTTCCCGCCTGCGGCCATGTCCGCAGGACGAAAATCGGAAACGGCCGGCACTCCCACGCGCGCCGCAACCAGGCCCCCCTCACCCGTTTGCCAGGTGGCAGCAATCTTACGTCCGAGAAACGGGCGCCGATCACCTTGGTGGTAGAGCGTCTGTCCGTGACATCCGACGAGATCCACCTTCACGCCAAAGCGCCGCCCGGTAGCCAGGACCGCATCCGCGTAGAGTTCGCCAAGAAGAAAGTTCAGCCGGGCAAGGTCCGCGACGCTGGCCCTTGGAGCATTCATGGCAGCCAGCACGGCGGCACGAATGCGGGAGGGGTAGGGATGTTCGGAATGCCCGAGAAGCGAAATGGCGTGGAGCGGACGCTCATTCCCATCTGCCCGGTTGGACCCGTCAGGAGACCTCCGATCGGGGCTGCCGATCCGCACCAGAGCAACGTTAATGCCATCCGCCGAAGTCCCGCTCATAACGCCGGCGACAATCATCGAGCCGCTGCTCATGCCCGCTGCCGCCGGTCGTCCCGGCGGCTCAACGGCGCCAGCCGCACCTGCTCGCTGAACTCCCAGAGCTGGCGCGACAGCTTCTCCACCGCTGCCACCGAGGGAGCCTTCCGAGGACGCAGCAGACTGGCCCACTTTTTCTTGAACGCCCGCACCCGCCGCGACGACTCGGCCACCCGCTGTGCCAAACGCCGATCGCGTTCGGCAGCCTTAGTCAGCCCTTCATGGGCCTCGAAAACGTACTCCTCGTGGTGACAAACCAGGCAGAGGTCTCCGCCTGCGCGCACCGACTCCGCCGCCGCCTCTCCCACTGGCGCGGCCGCACGAACGCCTCCCATCTCCAGATCGTCGGACACAACCAGTCCGCGGTAGCGAATGCGCTTTTTCAAAATGTCGGCAATCCACGTCTTTGACAGCGACGCCGGCGTGCGATCGCCGGTGACCTCGGGATACGCCGCATGTGCCATCATCGCCATCGGCAGTTGGCGCGCCAGCAGCCGATAGGGAAGCAAGTCCTCCGCCCACAACTTCTGCATCGATTTTTCGATCACAGGCAACGCGTGATGGCTATCGAGATTGCCCTCGCCCAGACCGGGAAAGTGCTTCCCGCAGCCAAGTACTCTCGCGGCCTCAAGCCCAGTGAGAAACTCCTTGGCATATACGGCGGTCTGGTGTGGATCCGCAGAAGCCGCCCGCGCTCCCATCACGCTGCGTGAAGCTCGAAACGCCAAGTCAAGCACAGGCGCGAAATCGACGTTAAATCCCAGCGCCCGGCAGTTCTCGCCGATAATCTGCCCATGCTTGCGGGCCAGTTTCACCTCGTCGGACGCGAGAACCTCGGCGACCGATGGCGTTGGTCCCAGCACCTCGCGAAGGCGGTCGACAGTCCCGCCTTCCAGATCTACGCAGGTGAACAGCGGAGTCGCGACGCAGTTTTGACATTCCCGCAGCAATCGCCAGGTCTGCTCCGCACTCTTGATATTGCGTGCGAAAAGGATGACTCCAGCGGGCTCCAGGCGTGTCAGCAGGGAAGCGAGCGGAGGCGTCATCTCGACGCCGTCGAAGCCGACGATCAACAGCTGGCCTGCCGCGACAGAACCCACCGATCGGTGCTTGTTTTTTCGAGCTGTCATTGAAGTCCGTGTCGTTTTTTTCGCATCCCGCCGCTTTGCCAGTTTCCCATCACTCTTCCTACAATAATCAAGACGATGGTGGAAGGAACAAGGAGACTTGCCCAGGCATTGCCGAGCCTACGTCGGGAAAGCCACAACGCAGAGCTGCATCAACCCATAGAAAAGCAAATATCGATCCGCCCACCCAGCACCCAGGGATTTTGCCGCCGACGGTTTCGTTTGGGCAAGCCTGGCGCGCAGGTTTTGGACCGCACGGCTTTCCAAATATCCCAGAAATGCCAACAACGACCAGTGCTGGAATGCTCGTGGCAGGGCCCCTACTCTCACTCCACCTGCTTTTTCAGCTCCGCCAGCAAATTCAGCGCCTCCAGCGGAGTCAAGCGATTCAAATCTAGGTCCCGCAGCTGCTCCAGCACGGGCTGCGACAGGGGCGTAAAGATCGTCAACTGTGCCGGCGGAGCCTTTGTCCCCGGCGACAAATGTGCCGTCGCCTGCTGCTCGGCAAACTCATGATGCACCAGCACCTCGCGGGCTCGCTCCACCACTTCATGGGGCAGCCCAGCTAGTTTGGCGACCTCGATTCCGTAGCTGCGATCGGCCGCACCCGGTTCGACCTTGCGCAAGAACACGATC
>Ga0123356_10002612_pt1 | contig 19187 bp, 20 predicted proteins | sample TergutEmb28metaG_2_FD_92546 | JGI IMG/M metagenome (GOLD analysis project Ga0123356, IMG submission 92546) | Embiratermes neotenicus P3 segment gut microbial communities from Petit-Saut dam, French Guiana - Emb289 P3 | ecosystem: Host-associated > Arthropoda: Insects > Digestive system > Gut ...
CGGGCCGCCATCGTTCACGGCTGTTGCCTGGGGCTCCGTCCTGCGGGCCCGCGCCGCGGCCCCGCTAGCAGGCGTCGAACTTCCACTGGCCGTCTTCGAGTACCCAGGGCTGCGATGTGACGGAGCCACTCTCGGATGACGAAACGTAGTCGTAGGTGACGATGCCGATGGTGTTCTCGATCCTGTCGATCACCGTGTTCTGCGCTTTCGGCCGTGCTGAAGCGTCGGGGTACATTGCGCTCAGTGCGTCGAAAACACTGCGTGCTTCGGTGAGTTTCTCGTCATCGGCCAGGCACCGCGCCGACCACGTTCCCGTGACCGCCGTCTCGTAGTCGGCGGCGAAGAAGGCATCGGTGTAGTCGGCGACGGCCTTGGTGAGTGCGGCTTCCTCGTTGACCGGGGGCGGGATAGGGTCGGGTGGGCTGGTGTTCGGATTGTCTCCCTCATGGGTGGCTGGTGGCGGCGACTCAGTACCCGGTGCCATTGTGGATGCAATTGATGCTTCGAGCGCTGGTGTTGGCTGCACCGATGGGTTGCCGGCACTGCATCCTCCAGAGGCCAGGATTACCACTGCGGCGAGGACGCGGTACTTGGGTGCTCTGCGGGATCGGAGGGGTGTGGTTCGCATGGTGACAGTCTTCCACCACTGTCTTACGCTCGCCAGGCATCGCGACTTTTGAAAGCGGCACCGCTTGCGATCAAGGAAGCCGAGTCGGAGCTTGCTGGCATTGCTGCCTTGGGGGAGGTGGTCTCGCAGCTTGCGTTCCGTCATCGTCCATCTCCTGTGGCGCAACGCTTTGTGACCCACGGAGGCGCGGGAGGTATCGGCGGCCTGTGGTGGAGGAGTCACACCGGCCCTGGAAGCGGACCAGTCAGGACAGGAGCCGCCTCAGTCAACGAGCTTCTCGAAGGCGCTGACTCGATAGAGCCAGCGGCCGTTGTTGTCGAGGTAGCCAGCATAGGGACCCCACGTCGCCCAGTTGAGGCCGGGTCCGAGGGAGTGAGTGACGTTGATCGATGGTGGGAGCAGACGTCCGTCCTCGGTGAAATACAGACGCTCCATCTCGGACACAGCGTCCTCACCGACCCCGATCTGGTATTCGCGTACCGCCTCCACGATCTCGCATCCGCGGTTTTCGGGCGAACGGTCGGTGGTGACAACTCCTCCGACCCGGTATCCGTCGGGCAGCGCCACCACCCGTCCGGCGGGCGTGATGAACCCCCCCGGTCCCGAGGCGTCGCCGTCAGGCTCGAATCCGGGGCAACTCGACCCTGGACCGATGGTGGGAACCATCGCTCCGACATTAGGGAGCGGCGTTCTCGCCCCCGAGGTTAGGTCGATGAGATCCCCCAGGCCGTTGGCGCCAAAGGTGACCACCTTGTCCGGGGCCTCAGAATCCCCCGGCTTTGTAGAAAGCCGCTGCTCTCCATCCCCCGTCTCGACAACCCAGTTTCCGTCCGCGTCGATAATCCCCTCACGGACGCATACATCGTCCTCCTCTCGATACTCCACGCAGGCTTGAAAAAGACCGCGCCCCAGGCTCTGAAGGTCAGCGAACGGACCGGCAACCACCTTATCCGCGCGGTCCATTATGACAGACCGGGTCACCTGCTGGTCGAGGACGATGGCTGTCTTTTCGTCGTACCACCAAATGGTCCCCTTGATCGGGACCGACGACCATTCGCCGTCCCACGAAAAGTATTCACTCCACTCCTCATCCTGGAACGTGACAGCTGGCAGCGTGGCCGACCGTGAGTGCTCGACAGGCAGCGGTTCCGTCCAAGGCCGCATGGGAACTCGACCAGGATGGGGAACACGCGCGTCAGTATCAAGATCGATGACCGTAGCCGGCTCAGCCTCGAGGTCGGCCAGATCGATCGTGTGGGAGTCGATCCAGATGATCGAGTATGTTTCCTTCGGCTCGACCGCCGTGACTCCCGTCACCAGATTAACGATGCCGCTACCCGACGAGTACCCTTCGCGCCAGTCGCCCGCCTCAGCATAGGTCGAGCCATCGACACACACCAACCCGAAAGGACTGGTCCACAAGAGATCTCCCGTGCGCGGGTCCAGCACATCGGAACCCGCTCCTCGCCGACCAATGACCGCGACCGCCTGCCTCTCGGGCCCGACACACACGAGGTAGTCCCAATACACGGCGTCGACGACCGTCTTCCCCTTAGCATCAATAAACCCAATAACAGTTCTCGAGCCGCCGTCAAGAAAGATCGGGTAAAGCCCCAACCCTGCGGCCGATGGCGGAGGAAGGGCATCGCTTAACACTGGAGCCTCGCCGGGCGTGTCCGGGAAGGCAGGGCCAGGAACCTCGACGTGGTCTGGGAAGGCATCTCCCGGCTCGATGACGGGCAGGACCCCCGCGTCGAGACCCTGCATCTTCAACGCCATCTCCCACGCCTCGACGGGATCGGGCTCAACCGCCGAGGTGATGGAGGGGTCACCCGTGACTGCCGGCACCTCGGCGGACGGTGACCCGTCGGGCGTGTCCGTACAGGCCCCCAACGCCAACGTGACGACCCCCGCGAGGGCAACACCCCGCCATCGTCCGATCATGACGAACTCCTCACCGGCTCCCGGCCGCAGAGCCACGACAGGGAGAATACCGTTGCCAGAACCCTCGGACCCAAGGCGTCCGCAGGGTGCCCCATCCGAGCCCAGTCACGTCACTCTCAGGCTCGGCAGGTGCACCCGGTCGCTCAGCCACGGGCCAGGCCCTCGAAAGAAGGCCGCGCCATATGGGTTGGATCACAAAGCAGTGAAGTGCCTGGATAGTAGAACTCTCCGAGCGCTTTGCCAACGCGGCGAGGGTGTCCCTGGTTAGGGCCGAAAAACCGCAGCTCACGTATCGCCATCGTTCGTCGCTCTCCAAGCCGAAGCGACGCGACTGAAGCCGCCTGTCAAACGACAATGACGTCCGGGCCTCCGATGCTCTTCAGTCGAACAAAGCCCTCATCCTGGGTAATAACCGGCACACGAAGGGCGAGCGCGGTCGCGGCAATCCACAGGTCGTTCACGCGGTCCTGGGAGTGACTTTGCGCCCTCGCGCGCAGAACGGCCCAGTTGAAGGCGACCGTCTCGTCTATGTCGATGGTTCGAATCCGGAGGGCGCGTTCAAGGGTGGCGAGTCGAAGGACCTGGCGCCGTGCGTCGGTCTCCCTGAGGACTCCCACTCGGAGTTCCGCCAGCGTAACCACGGAGACCGCCAACCCGTCGGGCAAGGGGGTGGGCCTGGTGGTGCGTCGCTGCTCGCGGGCAATGAAGATGCTGGTGTCGAGAATTCCGCCAACCTGGTCAGCCAAGACCGTCTTCTCCGATCGTGTCGCCCTCAAAGCGGATGTCGTCCCAGGCTCCGGCATCCATCTGGTGGTTCATCAACAGATCAACGGCCTGTTCGCCGGAGAGCAGCGGCGGTTGAGGGTCGCTGGGCACAGGGACGACCATGGCGCGCGGCACGCCTCTATTGGTCAGCGTGATGGGCTCGCCGGCGGCTGCACGGTCGACAAGATCGAAGAACTGCGCCCTGGCATCGGATAGCGGAATCATCGCCATGATCGAAGTGTACACTAGATGGACATGAGGGCGCCCTGCGCCCCCCACCCGAGCTCACCCGAGTTCACCCAAGCTCTGCAGCCAGAGCCTCCACTGACGTTCGGATTGTGTTGACGGCCTCAATGGCCCCCGCTACTGCCCGCATGGACGGACGGAGCATTCGCGAGAACTCCCCCATTATCCGAAGCCTGCCCATGACCTCGTCGGCATCCTCGAACGAAAGGCTCTCGGCGAGCCCGAACAGGTCTGCGCGCAACCGATCCTTGTCATCCCGCTCCATGAACACTCGGGTCCCGGCGAGGACCTCCCGCAAGGGAGCTGAGAGCTTTGCCCACGCGGCCGACAGGTCGCGCGTGTCGGCCTCCAACTCTCCCACCAGCGGATCGAGGGCGTGACGGGCGCTGGCCAGGATGCCAGGGTTGGTGTAGCCCCCCTCGTCAAATACCGGCGTCAAGGCCTCCATCACACGAGCCAGCGAGGCGCCAAACCGGTTCGCCGCCGATTCAAAGCCAGCTTCCAGAAGGCGATGCTCCTCAAAGAACCCGTCGAGCGTTTCCTCGTCAGCCGCGGACTCCCCTTGACGAAGAGACCCCAGGGAAAGCGGATCCTCTCCACGTTCCGAGCCGCCTACCGATGGCGAGGGTACCGTCAGTGCCTCCCTTGCCTTGATCACCGCGCTCAATGCCTCGGCAATCCCCCTCATTCTCTGCCGCCCCTCGGCGGTATCACCCGTCAGCGCCTCAAAATCCCCGGTCAGGTCGAGCCATTGGGATTCGGCAATCGCTACACGCACCGAGTCGTTCGCGGGAACACCCTCGACATCCTCAATGCTCTGGACAATCAACGGAAGGAGAAGTCGAGGCTGTCCCATCACCTCGGCTCGAGAAAGAAATCTTGTGACCTCGTCACGACACGCCGTGCTCTTAAGGAATCGAGGTGTTACCGCCGCGATAAGGAAGTCAGTGTCGCCGATCTCCGCCTCAATCCGTCGGCCCCACCTCTCTCCCCAAAGGAGATCGGTCTGGTCGGTGAAGACCTTGATGCTGCCCCCGGTCACAAGGCCGTAATAGGCTTCCAGATTCTTGGCGAACGTCGTGATCGCGTTCCCAAGAATGGCGTTATCCGCATGGACGTAGGACAAGAAGACCCGGGCATCGTGAGGTTCCTCGGGAGTAGGACCGACACCGTCGGGGCCTTTCTGGGGCGGACCAAGCGACTGACGCGAAACCGCCCAAGGCGCCAGGCGAGGATCCATCCCTTGCCGCGTGCCGTCATCGTCCGTGGTGGTGAAGTCGCCGACCAAGAGCCCGGCTGGGAGCGCCCAGATTCGCTCCCCAAGCTGCTCAACGCTGGTTCCGGTATGGACCACGTAACCCGCGTGAAAGCTTCCCTTCTTGGAAAGCTCGCTCAGGCCGCGAATGTCCTGCGGGCCGACGCTCGAGCCCGATTTGACTTCAATACCAACACGCCGCCCATCGGGGGAGACAAGGACGAGGTCGACTTCAAAGTGCCCGCGCGGGACCGTGCGCCAGGTGAAAGCATCGGGCCTGAGGCGCGAAAACGGCCGGGCCGCGAGGAGCTGGTTAACGACCCACGTCTCAAAAAGCTGGCCCATCCACTGGGGGTCTTTCAGGAGGCCGGGATCGGTTGCTCTCAGCGCCGCCTGTGTCAAACCCGCGTCGATCGCGTGCACCTTCGCGCCGCGAACGCCCTGCTGGTGAGGGGCAAGAGCAAGATTGGGCAGTCGGCGAAAAAGAAAACGACGTTCAAAAAACTCAAGATATCGAACCACCGTTCGCACGTCGATTTCGAGCTGATTGGCGATTGTGGCGGGAATGAGCGGAATCGCGGTTCTCAAGAGAACCACGTCGAGAACGCGCGTCGCGGTCGCTGGGCTCATGCGCCCGTCGCTGGCTGGAAGCCCCGAGTGGACAATGGCGGTCCTCCAGTCTTCGATGTGCTGCATCCGTCGCGCTTGGGTAATGGGGTTCAGGGTCCACTGGGGAAGGCCCGCGGAGTGAATCCAGTCTGCGGGGGTGCGCGTTCTTGGAGTGTTTTCTGGGATGCGGGATTGGGGCTGGAACAGGTCGTCAACAATGCGTCCTAGCTGCTCAGGCGCGCCGATGCGCTCAGAAGTCGTGAATGGGTCAAGGGTCCATCGCTCGACTCTCCCGGTGAGCGGGTCTGTGCCACCCAGGCCTTGCCTGCCGATCCTGCTGGACCCCGTCAGAAGGAACCGTCGGGGCGTGTTGTACTCGTCGACCAGGCGTTTGATGTGGAGGGGGAGGTCGTCAATGAGCTGTGCCTCGTCGATGACGGTGCGTTCGGGGAGGTCGGCTAGGAAAGCGCTGGTGTCCTTGGTGGCGATCCTGAGGGTGGCGGGGTCTGCGAGGTCGACTCTGTGGTCGTACACTCCGCCGTTGACCAGGCGCTCAACGACAGTGGTCTTGCCCACGGCACGGGCACCTTCCAGGACCTTGACCTTGACGGAGGTTTCTGGGGTGAGGTGCGGTTCCACTGCGCGAGCGAGCGTGGCAGGGCCGCTTCCGACTCGTTCCATGTAGGAAGTGTACACGAGATGCCGGCGAAGGAGGCTGTTCGATGTAGGAAAGTGTCACCCGATGCTGGTTCTGGTCGAGCTTCGATGTAGGAAAATGTCACCCGATGCTGGTCTTGTCAGCCGTTGGGTGTTTTCTGATGTAGGTAAGTGTCGGCACGCACGACCCCACGATCCGGCTCGGCGCGGAGCAGCGGGCGAGTCTCGAGGGCAAGACGGACGCCAAGCTCCCAGCCCGCCTTCCGTCATCGTACGATGACGTCCCTCGCTTCCCGAGCGAGCGCGACGGCCAGGACCTCGGCTGGGTGAACACCATTCCCTTTTCTACGGCACTTGAGATACTCTGGCTCGCATCGCGGACGGGCGAAGAGGCCGCCCCTCGCGTCATCTCGTCATCGTTCATATTCCCAGCCATCAACGGAGAGGAACCAAAAATGGGAACCACACGACGAACGATCGGCAGCTTTGCAGCGCTGTCGCTCGCTCTCAGCATCGCTGTCGGCCTGGAGGGGCCGGCGGTTGCCGACCCGCCGGAAGCGCCGACCAACCCGGCTGCGCTTGTCAACACCTTCATCGGGTCGCAAGGACAAGGCAACACCTATCCAGGCGCAACCGCGCCCTTCGGCATGGTCCAGATGACCCCGACCACGGCGTGGTTCTCGGGGTACCAGTACACCGACACGAGGATCTACGGGTTCGGAACCCAGGCGATCTCGGGTGCCGGCTGCTGGGAGCAGGGAGGCGTTCTCCCGATGCTGCCGGTCACCGGGACTATCGGGGCGGGGACGTCGAACACCTTCAACATCTCGTCGAACGCCACCTTCAACTACCGCAACTACGGGTCGTTGTACACCCACACGGGCGAGGTTGGCGAGGCCGGGTACTACAAGACCCGCCTGACCGACCGCGGTGGGATCGACGTCGAGACCACGGCAACGACGCGCGTTGGCGTCCAGCGCTACACCTTCCCGGCGACCGCCGATGCCCACGTGCTTTTCAACTCGGGCTACGCCAACGGGTGGGCCGCGAGCAACACCGCGCAGAGGATGAAGATTCTCTCCTCGTTCATCGAGTACGGGGCTGACGGCCTGGTCACCGGCGGTGTGCAGGCTCAGGGCTTTTGCTCCGGCCAGGGCTACACCTACTGGCAGTACTGGGCCGCCAAGGTCTCAGCACCCGTGACCGGGTACGGCACTTGGGACGCAACCGGCGGAGTGATCGGCCGCGCCTCGGTGACCAAGACCGCGGAGGCGCAGCAGGGCTTGTGGCTGAGCTTCGACGCGTCGGTCAACCAGGTGCTCCAGATCTCAACGGGCATCTCCTACACCTCCGTCGAGGGGGCCAAGCGCAACCTCTCGGCCGAGGGGCTCGACGCGGGAGGGAACCTCGTTCCCTTCAACACCATCCGCGCGGCCACCCAGGCCCAGTGGAACGACTATTTGCTGAGGGTCAAGGCCTATGGCGGGACCACCGAAGACCAGGTGACGTTCTACACCGCTCTCTACCACGGGCTGATCAACCCCGCTGTCTCCACCGATGTTGATGGCAAGTACTTTGGCTTCGACAAGCAGGTCCACACCGCCGTGGGCTGGGAGTACTACCAGTACTTCTCGCTGTGGGACACATACCGGACCCAAAACCAGTTGATTGCCGCATTCTGGCCGGAGCGCGCACGCGACCTCGGCCGCTCGATTCTCGCGATCTACGCCCAGGGTGGGTGGCTGCCACGCTGGGCCTACGCCAGTTATGAGACCAACTGCATGACGGGCGATCCGGTCACCGCGTACCTAGCGGACCTGTGGCGTTACGGCGCGATGGACACGACCGGCGGCGTTGTTCTTCCTGGAAGCGATACTCGGTCGGGGCAGCCCGTCGCGCTCAACTTGGAGACTGCCTACACGGCGCTCTACCAGAACCTCAACGAGGTCCCCGCCGCATTGCCCTTCCAGTTCTCGGGACGCTCTGGCAACGCGACTTACATCGCCAACGGGTACATTGCCCACGTCTCGAACCAGGCAACCAAGGGGCAGTCGGAGGATCGCAGGCGAGGTGGTTCGGCCACCTACGAGTACGCGCAGTCCGACTGCGCCTTCGCCTTGATGGCCGATGCCCTCGGCAAGCCCGCCGATGCGCGGCAGCACGTGGTGCGGGCCGGAAACTGGCGCAACGTCTGGGATCCCGCAGTGAGCAACGCAGGATTCACTGGATTCCCGCGGTCCAAGAACGCCTCGGGAGCCTGGACTCCGGCCACGTTCAACGCGACCGCGACCGGCAGCGACTCGAACGGCATGGAGGAGGGCACGCCCTGGCAGTACCAGTTCCTCACATGGCAGGACTACCCCGGGTTCGTCAAGCAGGTCGGCGGCATGAACCAGGCGCTGAGCAGGCTGGACACCTTCTTCGAGATGCCGCTCCTCCTCAACGGAACCGACGCATGGAAGAACCACGCGAGGACCCGGTGGGTGTCCGGAGCGCTCAACTACTCCGGCGCGAAGTACAACCCGAACAACGAGCCTGACCTCCAGGCCCCGTGGTACTACTCCTACCTGTCGCAGCCCGCAAGGACATCGGCGATCGCGCGAGCAGCCCAGAAGCTGTTCGCGAACGGCCCGACCGGTGTGACAGGCAACGACGACCTCGGAACCATGTCTGCGTGGTACGCGCTGACCGTCATGGGCCTGTTCCCGGGCATCCCCGGCAGTGGAGATCTCATGCTCACCGCGCCGATGATGGAGAAGTTCGAAGTCTCGCTGCCTGGTGGCCGTACGCTCGTGATTGAGGCTCCTGGGGCCGATGGCGATGAGCTCCAGTACATCGCGTCGGCGACCTGGAATGGCCAGCCTTTCGACTTCAACTACATCAACGTTGACCAGATGCTGGCGGGCGGGACCTTGAGTCTGACGCTGACGACCTCCGCGACCTCAACGTGGGGAACCCGGGCCGCTTCTGCTCCGATGTCCCTGTGTGCCTCGACCGATTACTTCCAGGCGACCGATCCTGTCGTTGCCATGGGCACCCCGATCACCGGCGTGTTCGGCAAGCTGAGCGGCCCAATCGCGCGGTCCGCCACCACACTCACGGCGTTGATCACCTGGGATGAGGGTGGTACATCTGCGGTGACAGTGGGCAACGGCACTCTGGGTCGGGACGTGACGCTGGTCAACCCGATCATGCCGCCGGAGCCCGGGATCACGATCACCGGCACCATCACATTCAACGATGGCGCCGCTGACGTCGGCACTTATCCCGTCTCCTACACCGTGTCGGGTGAGGCGCAGTGGGCCACGGCGGGCGATTTCGCCGCTCTCGCGGCCGCCATTCGCGTTCACGAGCTCTTCGAGAACCAAGAGGACCGCTACACCCCCGCCTCCTTCGCACCCTTCGCCGCCGCGATGGCCTACGCACGGAGCCTGGTTGGTGTCGAACCGCTGCGACTCTCCAGGATCACCGCGGCGATTGACGGTCTGAACACGACGTCGGCTGGCCTGGAAGAGGTTGGTGACCCCACGCCTTTGATCATCCTCATTGGTCAGGCCAAGGACAAGCTCAACAACCCCGGTCTGTACGTGGCGGCGAACCTTGCTGCTCTGGCCGCGGCGGTTGGTGTCGCCGAAGCCTTCCTCGAGACGACCGGCTACACCCAGGACGAGGTCACAGCCCAGATGATGCTCCTCGTCCAGGCGATCGCGGCCGTGGCACCGAAGGCCGACCTCACGCTCCTCAACGCTCTGGTCTCGGTGGTCGAAACTCTCGTCGAGACGCAGTACACGCCGGCCTCCTGGGCCCGGGTCATGGCGGCTACGGCAGCGGCTAGGGCCGTTGCGGCTGCGCCCGATCCGTCCGTTGATGAGGCAAGCGACGCCTTCGCTGCGCTCGATGACGCGCTGCAGGGTTTGGCTCTTCGGGCCGCCAAGCAGGGGCTGAAGTCCGCGATTGACGTCGCCGCGTCGATCCAGGCAGATGCGGCCTTATACGTGCCGGCTTCCATCGCTGGACTGGCGTCCCTTCTCGAGGCCGCCCAGGCTGTCTACGACAACCACGACGCGACCCGGTCCGAAGTGACTGCCGCTCAGTCAGACCTCATCGTGGCGATCGCCGCAGCGCGCTTGCGTGCCGTGCCGTCGGTCGGACTGCTGACTCCGTCCGCAGCTGCCCATGCGGCTCTGGCCCCGGCAGGCGTCGCCGCTGCAGTGGAGGCAGCCCAAGCGGCAGTCTCCGCCAAGGTGGCATCGGCTCGACTGGCAAAAGTCAAGATCGTCGGAGTCAAGAAGGTCGGCAAGAAGCTGGTCGCTCGCACCGGCAAGGTCGGCTCCGATGTGAAGCTGTCCTACCAGTGGCTGCGTTCAGGCAAGCCCATCGCCAAGGCAACCAAGGCCGTCTACCAGCTCCGCGCCGCTGACAAGGGCAAGCGCATTTCCGTCAAGGTGAGCGCCAAGGTCGGCAAAGCCAAGGCCGTCAAGACCTCGCCCAAAACCAAACCAATCCGCTAGGCCTTCCGGGGGGTGCGGTGATCCCACCGCACCCCCCAACCCGGGAGACTGTGGGGGTGACAGACACGCCAGCCTGACAGTCTGATAATCTGGTCAGATGAGTCGGACTACCATCGCCATCCAAACGGACACGCGAGCCCGCATCTCGGCCGCCGCCGCCGCCGAGGAGACAACGATCGACGGGCTCCTGCGGCAACTCCTCGATCAGCGCGACCGTCGGCGATTCTGGGAATCCTTTGAGCACGTGACTCCCCAGTCCTATGCTGCTGCCCTCGCCGCCGACGGCGACGACCTGGACGAGGGCTTCGCCACGGAAGACCGCGGCCTCGACGCTGAGGAGGCGGAATGGTAGACGCCCCCAGCCGCGGAGACGTGGTCTGGCTCTCAATGGATCCAGTCAAGGGCCATGAGCAGAAAGGACACCGTCCACACCTGGTGCTCTCGAACGAGCGCTTGGCGCGGACAATGGGCCTGGTCATCGCCGTCCCGATGACGAGCGCATCACACCCGTGGGCAACGCGTGTCCAACTAGCCGAGGACTCCTACGCCATCGGAGAGCAGCCCCGCACGTTCTCGACCACAAGAGTCGCTCGGATCGACCGCGCGGGCTTCGATGTGCAACCCGTGGTCGAGGTCATCAAGACCCTCTTAGAGGACTGACCGAGGACTCCCGCTCGCCTCCCCACCACCGCCCCAGCTGCGACCGGGGAGTGGTTTCGTTGAATCCGGGGGGCCCACCATCACCCCAGCCGGGACTGGGGAGTGGTTTCGTTGAATCCGGGGCGGCCCACCATCACCCCAGCCGGGACTGGGGAGTGGTCTCGTTGAATCCGGGGCGGCCCACCACCGCCCCAGCCGGGACTGGGGAGTGGTCTCGTTGAATTTGACGGGGTCAATTCCCACGAAACCACTCCCAAGTGTGCCGCCACCCGACCGCCGCCGCCCTGGACAGACGCGACGGGTGTCGAGGTATCGCCTAGCGGGTAGGATAGCTTCATGACCACTGCGACACTGACGCGGAAGAAGTCGCTGACGATCCCCGAGGATCTTCTCGCCGAGGCCGAGGAACGCACGGGCCCGCGCGAGTTGTCGGCCTACGTGACCAAGGCGCTGGCCTCGCAGCTCGAGCACGACAGGCTGGGCGACTATCTGCGAGAGACCGAGGCAACGCAGGGCCCCATCTCCGAGGCCGTCATGGAGCAGGTCCACGCCGATCTTTCCGCAGCTCGCAAGGCCAGGGAAGCCTTGCGGTGAGACAGGCCAGGTTCGACGGACCCGTCGTCCTTGATGGCGAAGGGCTCTCTCGCGCCATCGGCAAAGACGCCTACCTGCGCGGCGTGATCCACGCGGCCCATGCAAGTAGGGCGCGCGCTGTGGTCTCCGCCGTGACGCTTGTTGAGGTCACACATCCGCGCATGGACCGCGACGCGTTCCACTGGACGCTGTCTCGGCTGTCCGTCATCCCGGTGACCCGAGAACTCGCCGTTGCCGCCTCGCGGCTGCTGGATGACGCAGGACTGCACGGTCACCAGCACGCGATCAACGCCATGATGTGCGCAACGGCCCTGTCGCTGCCAGGCGACCCTACGATCTACACCTCTGACCCAGGCGACATTCGCGCCCTGGTCAAAGGAAAAGCCACCATCGTTCCCCTGACCGGACCCTTCCCTCGCCTGCCCTACTCTCCGCCATCTCCCAAGGTCGCACATGGCGCCACTTGAAGTGCTACAACGTGCTACCTTTGTGGCCATGAAGACAATCAACCAGCGCACCTTGCGCAACGACAACGCGGCCGTGATTCGTGACGTCGAGGGCGGTGAGTCCTTCGTCGTGACCCGCCGCGGCGTGCCAGTCGCCACGTTGCAGCCCCACGGACGGCACAGCGGACCCCGAGTCGCCCGTCCCGCCACGCGCCGCTTCGAGGATGCGACCTTCACGCTCGTCAAGCGCACGATGACGGTCCAAGACGTTCTCGACGACCTGCGCGGTGAGCGATGAGCGTCTGGTACATCGACACATCGGCGGCGCTGAAGTTCGTCGTCAACGAACCAGAGTCTGACGCTTTGGCTCGGGAGTTGAGACGCGAACGGCCTGACCTGGTCGCCTCCCTCCTCCTGGAAACCGAGGTTCGTCGCGCAGCCACGCACCTCGACCTCCCGCAGGCGGTGGCAACCGACATCCTGTCCACGATCTCGTTGGTCGAGCTCGAGCCTGGGACCTACCGTCAAGCCGGACTCCTCCCAGGAATGACGCTGCGCTCACTAGACGCGATCCACCTGGCCTCAGCCCTCAACCTCGGTGTGGACGCCATCCTCACCTACGACGCTCGCCTCACCCAAGCCGCCTACCTAGCTGGCATCCCCACCATCGCCCCAGCTGGAACCGCGGAGCGGCCTCGTTGAACCTAGGGCGGCCCACCACAGTCCCAGCTCCGACTGGGGAGTGGTCTCGTTGAATCTGAGGGGGTCGATTCCCACGAAACCACTCCCAAGTGTGCCGCGAACATGCTCGACGGACGCCTTGCCTGATGTCAAGGTGATCGCGAAGCGTGTACGCGTGCCTCACGTGCCTTGATCGCGAACGGCGCGCGGCTACGGGCCGAGGCAATCGAGGGGGACGACGTGCACGCCGTCGGGACGGGTGTGGGCAACGCCGCCGGTGGCGGTGAGAATCATGAGGAACACCGGGGCGGAGGCTGCGCCGACGAGTTTGTCCTTCAGGCGCAGGAGGCTGGCGGCGGCCTCGTCGGTGCGCTGCCAGTCAAGTTTGACCTCAACCGCACCCCAGTCTCCATCACGGGCGGAGACGATGGCGTCCGCCTCCAAGCCGTTGGCGTCGCGGTAATGGAAAACCTTGCCGTGATTCGCCTGGGCGTAAATCCGCAGGTCACGGATGCAAAGTGACTCGAAGAGGAGGCCGACCGTCTCAGGATCCGCCTCCAGCCTTCTGGGTGTTGCTTCCAGTGCCGCAACGGCGAGCGAAGGGTCGGCGAGGTGGCGCTTTGGCGCGGCGCGTAGCTGGGTCTTGGACCGCAGGGCGTATCGCCAGGCGGGGAGATCGTCAACGACGAAAACCCGCTCGAGCGCGGATAGGTAGGAGCGGACACTGTTGAGAGAGACTTCGGTGGTGTGGGACTCCTGGGCATTCACGTCGGCATGGATGGTGGCGACCTTGGCGGGGGTTGCGACGTGGCGGGCAAGGGAACGCAGGAGAGCGGCCACTTTCGCGGGATCACGGCGCGTGCCGTCTACGCGGGAGATATCCGATTCGGCAATGCCGGCTACATACTGGGATGGGATCTCCGCGGCATCCGGTTCGTCGACTGTGAGCTGACCGGGCCAGCCGCCTCGGCAAATCAGGTGGACCGCGCGGGGATAGCTGAGAGTCGAAGAGACCGGTTCGATCGATCCTCCGCCCAGCAGGTGTTTCAGCGACACCACGCCGTTGGAGTCACCCGACTCAAACAGGGACAATGGCCTCATCCTGAGACGCGCGAACCGCCCTGTTCCGGAGTGCGTGGTCGCGTCGAGCGGCGGGACGGCCGAGCCAGTGAAGATGAAGAGTCCCTTGCGCGGGGCATCGTCAATCAATCGGCGGGCCTTGTCCCACAGGTGGGGCGCATCCTGCCATTCGTCAACCAAGCGTGGCTGATCGCCCGCTAGTACCTCGTCGGGGTCCAGTTCAGCGTGTTGACGCACCTTTTGGTCATCAACGTGGACCTCGGATCTGGAGTGATGGCGCCCTGTCCAGGTCTTCCCGCACCACTTGGGCCCTTCAATCAGGAGGCCGCCGAAGGAGCGGAGGTAGGTCTCGACCTGGGCGTCCACAAGGCGAGGGTGGTAGGAGGGACGAGGTGGGTCGCTGGGCATGGAAAGAGACTACCATATGTACGCAGGTCAGGCCCTGCGATGGTGGTTTTGTGGCCTTTTCGATGGTGGTTTTGTGGCCTTCTCAATGGTCGTTCTGCGCCCTACGCAATGGTAGTTCTAGCGGAACCGCGAAGCCCGGACCGGGTTCCGAAGCCGCCGCAGGCCATCTTGCAGCAGAGCTATGTTTAACACCTTTGTCTAACATCGGGTAGACTGGGCGGATGACCCAGACCGTCTCGATCCGCGACCTCACGCATGCCACGGGCCGATTTGTTCGCGCCGCCGCAGACGGGCAGCGTCTCATCATCACGGACCGTGGCACTCCAGTCGCTGACCTTGTTCCGCACACCGAGCAGACCGCAGCGACACGGTACATGCGCCCTTTCGCACCACGGCACAGCGGCGGAACGCTCGACAACCCGAACACCCAAGCCTTGCTCGACGAGCTTGACGGGACGATCCGCCCGTGATCGTGGACGTCAACGTGCTCCTGGCCTACGTAGACGCGGATCACGCGCGCCATCGAGCGGCGTCCGCATGGCTGGACGCAGCGCTCAACGGGGTCGAACGAGTCGGTCTGCCCTGGCACTCACTTCTCGGATTCCTCCGCATCACCACCCACCCCAAGATCGGGCTGCTGTCTCTCCACGATGCGCTAACCCAGGTGGCGGCCTGGCTCGCGGCGCCCTCAGCCTGGATTCCCAACCCCGGCCCCGCGCACGCCCGTGTGGTCGACGCCCTGCTGCGCAGGGCGGGGGTCGGCGGCCTCCTGGTGCCCGACGCCCACCTTGCCGCCCTTGCTGTCGAGAATCGCGTCGCCGTCTGCTCCTTCGACGCCGACTTCGACCGCTTCGGAGTAAAGAGACACAGCCCATAACCGTCGTCGGGCGCCACCGCCGACATGGCCAATGCCTCCAGGTCGCCAAAGGCGAAGTCGTCCACGTCGCCGGTCACGATGAACTGCGCCTGCGCTGCTTCCGAATCGGCAAGGACCTGCCGGTCTTTCGAGTCAGTGTCCTCGAACCGCCCTGCGATCCGTCCGGTGGGGCTGAGTTCCCAGCCGAACCGCAGGCGGAGGTCGGATACCGGCGTCATCCGCAGTGTCAAGTGTCGGTCTGCCTCTTGTTCGACGTGACGGCTCCAGGTCGCCCGGAAGCCGCTTTCCGGAGCGGCCGCGATCAGCAGGGTTCTGGTGACTGGCCTCGCCAGCACGTTCGCGTCGACAAACACTTGCACACGACTAGTAGGCACCGAACAAGTCCGCCTCGACGTCGGCTGCGTAGTGTTCGGCCACGGACTCCATCAACTCCCGACGGAACCGGTCATACTCAGCGACCGGAACACGGTGCCGGTTCCCAACCTGCAATGCCTTGATCTGCCCGGCAGCGATCCGGCGCGAGATCGTGGTCCTTGAAACCCCCAGCCGTTCAGCCATTTCCGCTGGAGTCAGGGTCTTCGTGCGGGTACTCACGCTGATCGCCCGGCCTTCCTCAGCAGCCTCCCGAACGACGGCGAGCAGATGCTCGACCCACTTCGGCTGGGCAGGATCAGCCACCACCGGATGTGTTCGAACTTCCTCCGGGTCAAGAGTGAGCGTCAGATTCACACCGCCAATGCTAGCACACTACGCGCATATGACTGCTCCAACTGTGCAACATGGACTGCACGCCCGCGTCCTAGGGGGCAGGTGGTGGATCGCAAGGCGGGAGTCCGCCCCGCTAGCAGCGCCGACGAGACGCGGCCGACAACGCAGCGAAGTGCCGGTTTGCTTGGGACTTCAGTCGGAGGATGCAAGCTGAGTTGGAGCGTCGCTCGCAACTGCCAACTGACAAGGCTTTCTACTTGGCATTGCAAGCCACGAGGCAAGCTGAGTTGGAGCGTCGCCTGCAGTCTCCTTACCTGTGCTTGTGGTACAGTCTGGTAAGGTTTCAATGTGTCAGGAAAGGATGGGGCGATGCCGGTTGCCACGGTCACCTCGAAGGGCCAGGTCACGATTCCCCTGGCGGTAAGGAACGACCTCCGCCTGCAAGCGGGCACGAGGCTCCGTTTCGTCAGGCGCCCCGACGGCACCTATCTGATACGCCCGGCAACGCTCTCGGTAGACGCGCTTGACGGATTCTTCGGCCCGTGGGAGGGCTCGGCGCTGTCAATCGAGGAGATGAACGACCGCATGGCCGCCGCTGCTGCGGAGGCGAACCGATGATCGGCATCGACACCAACGTCCTGGTTCGAAAGATCATCCGTGACGACGAGGAGCAGGCCGCGCGAGCCGATGCGTTTCTCGCCTCGCTGACCACCGTGAACCCGGGCTATGTCACCCACATCGTGCTGGTCGAGACATGGTGGGTGCTCACCCGCGTCTACGGAAAGTCAATCCATGACGCTGCGGCCCTGATCGACACCATCCTCGACATCGCCACAATCACCACTCAGGACTACGACCTCGTCACCGAGGCGCTCGACGCCGTGACCACAGCGGGCGCGGACTTTGCGGACGCCATGATCGTCGCCGTCGCTCGACGCAACGCCTGCCAGCAGATCAGGACCTTCGAAAAGGGCGCCGTCAGGCACGCCAACATGACCGAAGTCGACTGACCCCAACCCCGACCCGCCCGCAGCCAGACTTGGCGAAGTCTTGCGCTGCCAGGAAGGGTTGGGCCATGATGTGTGCGTGAGATTCAAGCGCATCGTCGCCGCCGCCGTCGCAGCCATTGCCCTGTCTCCACTAGGGGCTGTCGCGCCTGCCCATGCCGCTCCCACGCCTGGTTCGAGCGTGGTGTCCATAGCGTCTGCGTCTGCCATGGACAAGAAGGTCAAGTGCACACGAACGAACTCTGGTTCGTGCATCAAGCGCGGCCAATTCTGCGCGAAGGCCATGCGCAACAAGTCCGGACGCGATGGCAAGGGCCAGAAGCTGCACTGTCGCAAGAGCGGCAGCTATCTCCGCTGGAAGTGACGTTACGTCTTCACCGGAAGGTGGGCGACGCTGCCCGAAGCTCGAACCTGAAGGTGGTGGCCAACGAGGCCGATCTGGTCCGCCGGGCCGCCTATGCCTGCGCCGACGTCGTGTTGCCGGATGATCAGCACCTGAAAGCTGTCGAAGCGCGCCTCGGCCCGAGCCGAACGCCAAAGCAACCGCAGATCACGCCGTCGGTCGAGGACCAGGTCCTGACTGCGCTGAACTGGGGCTGAAAGGAACCGGTCCCCGTAGCCGGAGAAAACAAGCCGCTTGCTGAACTGGCGACTGGCCACGGCAGGCCACCGTGTGGCAGCCGGCCAGAGGTCAACGCTCTGAACAGCGTAAACAGCTCACGGGCGCGGTCCGATTTGCTTAACTGGGATCGGCGCGTCGCGTCGGCTCAGCCGACTCGACGCAGGGACGGGGGTGTCCGTGCGACGATTCACGCGGACACCCCCGCCTCATTCCTCAGCGCTGCCTAGATCCCGCCGCATTGAGCAACTCACAGTCGCTGCCTCGGGGGAGAGACGGTCTGCATGCAGGCGTTGCCCAAGCCCCTAGTCGTGCTGCCAATGCCACGGCTCGGGGGCGTAGTTGGTGATATTGTATTTCTTTGCGTTTGAGTTCAACCATTTGAACACCGCGGTGTCAGACGTCGAGGAGTTGGCGAAGTCGATCGCCTTGCCGCCCTGATGATTCGAGTGTCCTGGTCGACCAACGTTGGTGGATCCGGAGGTCAAAGTGCAGTTCTTTGTCGAATCCTCGTACAGGCAGATGTAGATCTGACGGACCGTGGTCCGGTAGGTGCTGTTGGCAGACAACGTCGTGCCAGCCGCCTTTGCCGCCGCTACGAGGTCCACCCAATCCTTCGCCACCGTCGAGCGCACAATCGCCTTTCCGCTGGCATTGGTCACATAGAACGCGGAACTGCTGTCGCTTTCCCGCGCGCCAGAAGGCAGCCCGTCGATCCGGCACATTCTGGCACCGGCCTGGACGGTCCCGGCCACCCGTACTTCTTGTCCGGCCTGGAGGGTCACCTGGGTCGTGCCGGTCGGGCACGCAGGGTCAGTCGGAGATAGCGACGGGCAGGCGTTCGTGTTGTTCACCAGTGCAGCGGCCGTGCCAGAACCCACTTCACCGTCGAGAGTGAGGCACTTCAGCGCCTGGAATACCCCAATCCCGTAGTACGTGCCTTTCCCAAAGTGTCCGTCGACCGCGTACGATGCCGAGCCTGGCTGGTCCAGGAGATACTGCGGCACCCGGAGGTTCTTGTACGTCTGGAGCGAGGCGACACACCCTCCCCTGGCGCCTTCCTTCCAGGTTCGTGTGGCGCAGTAGCCCTGGTTGATCTGAACCTTTGACCGGGTGTACAACGCCGTTCGAGTGTCGGCGTTGACTGTCCCCGTTGCGGTCTTCCCTGCCCACGTCTGGAAACTCTTGAGATTGCTCTCCGTGGTGCTGTCGAAGTACCCGGTGACAGACTGGGTGTAGCCCTGCTGGAGGAGCAGATTTTGGAGCTCCGTGACGCAGCCAGAGGTCTGCCCAGCTTGCACCGTTCCGCAATCTTTCAGATCAATGGCCGTAGGGACCGTGGTCGAACCGGCCGTCACCGTGAAGCTGTTCGACCGTAGCTGCTTGTTCGACACAGGTGAGGAGTCCGACGCGGTCACCACGAACGTGTACGAGCCGACCGCCAACTGAGAGAACATCAACGTGTTGTTCATCGCGTTCATGTCGTACGACG
>Ga0123356_10002613_pt1 | contig 19185 bp, 11 predicted proteins | sample TergutEmb28metaG_2_FD_92546 | JGI IMG/M metagenome (GOLD analysis project Ga0123356, IMG submission 92546) | Embiratermes neotenicus P3 segment gut microbial communities from Petit-Saut dam, French Guiana - Emb289 P3 | ecosystem: Host-associated > Arthropoda: Insects > Digestive system > Gut ...
ATAACACCAACGAACAAATCATTATCGGTATCGACCATGGCTACGGCAATATCAAAACCGCGAATTTCTGCTTCAAGGCCGGTGTAGCGGCTTTTGATGAGGAGCCCACCTTCAAAAACAACCTGCTGGTTTACAATGGCCGATACTACATCATCGGCGAGGAGCACAAGGAGTTTGCCGCGGAGAAGATGTTGGACATGGATTACTACATTCTGACGCTTGCCGCCATCGCTTGCGAACTAGACCCTCGTGGGATTTATTCAGCCCATGTCCACCTTGCCGCAGGGCTGCCTCTCACCTGGGTGGGCAAGCAGAAAGAAAGCTTCAAACAGTATCTGTTGCAGAACGAACGCGTGGATTTCAGTTTCCGGGGCACGGAATATCGTGTCACGTTTACGGGCGCGGACATCTTTCCCCAGGGGTTCGCCGCCATCGCGGGGGCACTCCATGATTTCAGGGGCGTCAATATGCTGGCCGACATTGGCAACGGCACGATGAGCATCATGTATATCAACGAGTGCCGACCGCAGGAGAAAAAGTGCTTTACTGAGAAATATGGCGTGCACCAATGCATGCTGGCGGTGCGGGAAAACCTGATGAAGCTGTGCGGCACAGTCGTAGAGGATTCTCTTATTGAGCGCGTTATACGGTACGGGACAGCGGAGATCAGCGACAAGTACCTGAATGTGATCCGGGACACCGCCACCGAGTATGTAGAGGGAATCTTTCGCAAACTGCGTGAGCGCGAGTATAACCCGGAACTGATGCGGCTTCACGTGGTGGGCGGGGGCAGTTGCCTGATCAAACATTTCGGCCAGTACGATGCCGAAAGGGTCATCATATTGGACGACATCTGCGCCACGGCAAAGGGTTATGAGTTCCTGGCAGGGCAGCAATCCCGCAGGCAGGAGGGGGCATGAGCAAGAGGATTGTGCGCACCGTTCTGCGTATGAATCTGGAGAAGGAGGCGGATCGCCGGGCATGGGCGTATTTGCAGCGGCTGGATCGGAAGGCGCATAAATCCTATAGCCACGCCATCGTCACGGCAATTAATGATTTCTTCGACCGGCAGGAGCGCCTGCTCAACGATCCGTACTTGGAAGCCAGAGAAAAAGAAGACGCTTTTATGCAACGCGTACTGGAGACAATAGCGAAGGGACTTCAGGGGACAGCCACCTTGCATACGACTACAAAAGCCGCTTCCGTGCCCACATCTGATGCCGAACGGGAGGAAGTGATCAACGCCGCGTTGGACTTTGTGAACAGCTTATAGAATAGTGTCAAAAGCAGCAAATTTTAGTATCACTTTTTGAGATGTGATATCAATACTGCACGTAATTGATATCACAATTTCCCCGGTTTTTGAAGGCTCTCGGAAGATTGATGCCAATTTCATGGGTTTTTGATATCACTTTATAAACCATTGATGCCAAAACGAAGGAATTTTGATATCACATCCAAAAACATCGGCGGTTGAATAGGAAGGTACGAAGAACCAAGCATCTTCTCTTGGCTGTAAAGGCGATCCCCATGATCAAATCCACGGGATACGGGCGCTCCGGTATGGCCGGGGCGCTTTTCATTTCTGGGATGCAGGGCGCTCTGGGAAACCAGGGCGTTCCTTTTTTGGCTCCGTATGGCGCACTTATACGTTCTATCGAACGCCGTGCGCTCCTGCGGAGGGCGAATTGCACCTATCGGTGCAATATCAGGGGCCTACGCGCCCCAAAAGAAAGGAGATGCGGCTGTTGGCCATCTATCATTTGAGCATCAAAATCATAACACGCGGCAAGGGTAAGTCGGCAGTCGCGGCGGCAGCATACCGTTCCGGCACAACGATGAAAAATGAGTATGACGGGATCATCCACGACTACTCTCGCAAAAGCGGCGTCATCCATACCGAAATCCTGCTGCCGGAAAACGTGCCTCCCGAATACTCCCACCGCTCAACGCTATGGAATGCCGTCGAAAAGGCCGAGCGTTACAAAACCGCCCAGCTTGCGAGAGAAATTGAAATCGCCCTGCCCGCCGAACTCACGCGGGCGCAGAATATTGCCCTTGTCCGTGGGTATATCAAAGAGAATTTCACGGATGCCGGAATGTGCGCCGACGTTTGCATCCACGACAAAAACGACGGGAACCCTCACGCGCACATCATGCTGACTATGCGCCCGATTGAGAAGAACGGAAAATGGGGGCAGAAATCGCGCACAGTCAATGGCCAGAAAATTCCGACCGTTGATTGGAATGAACGCGTAAAAGCCGAGGATTGGCGTAAGGCATGGGCAGCGGATTGCAATGCCGCGCTCCACTCAAACGGGCACAGCGCCGCCGTTGACCACCGTTCATACGAAAGGCAAGGAATTGAGCAGATACCCACCGTGCATTTAGGCCCTGCCGCTTTCCAAATGGAGAAGCGTGGGATCGCCACCGAGCGCGGTAACATTAACCGGCGCATTGAGGTTACGAATCAGCGTTTGCGCCAGCTTAAGGCGCGTATTGCCAAACTACAGGCTTGGCTAAAGGAAGAAGCTGTGCACGCGGAACCGCTCAGTCTTGCCGATGTGGTTACAAATATCCTCTCGGAACGAGCACAGGCAGGCAAATCAGATCGTTATCAAACAATCGCCAATCTGAAAGCCGCATCCAAGATGTTCAATTTTCTACAGGAGAACGAAATCAAGGATATGGCAGAGCTTGAGGAAAAAGTTAAATCCATGTACGCAAAGCAGTATGACATCAGGGATCAACTGAAGCCCATGGAGCGTCGGTTGAAGACCTTGAATGAGCACATCCAGCAAGCTGATGTGTACATGAAACACAAGGCAGTTTATAGACAATACCAAGAACTGAAGCCGAAAAAGCAAGCGGCGTTTGCGGAAAAATATCGCGAGGCTATCACGCTTTTTGAAGCAGCTGAGCGTTATCTCAAAGGCGTTATGAGCGGCAGGACTTCCTTGCCGATCAAGGCGTGGAAGGCGGAACGTGTTCAGCTTACCGCTGAAAAAAGCAGGCTCAATCAAGATTATGCTTTGCTGAAAAATGAAGTCCACGAAGTCGAGCAAATCAGGCGGAGCGTTTATTCTCTTCTGCGCGAACAAACTCAGAGAGTGCAACCTTCGCGATAATAAGCGTAGGCGAGTGCGATCAATCAGAAATTACCATCTCTTCCATCTAGCAAGCGCTCCATCATGTAGGTTTGCAGAAGCACATTGCTATGTGGTTTAGCCCTCATACTGCTTCTATAAGTAATTCCTCGGCATATTTGAAGAAAACACAACTCAATGATAATTCTTTATTATCATGCGCTGAGGCATAGAGATAATTTGTTGTTTGCAGAGGTATGTTTATGATTTCAAAAGAAAACTCAACAGGCAGACCGCTTGCAGATGCCAGTTGGTTGGCATCCCATCATCGAGCTAAGTTACCAGAGAGAATAGCTTTTGCTAAGAGGTTGGAGACTCTAAAACCGAAGAGTGTGGTAGACTTAGGATGTGCGTCAGGATTGTGGCTTGAGGTTCTGAATCAATTTTTTTCGATAGAATGTGAGTTTATAGGAATTGATAGCGATGAAGAATTGTTGAATATGGCTGTCGAAAGGAGTAAATCATGGCACCGAAAAGTCTCATTTCTCCAACTAGACTTGGAGCATGAGACTTCTCGAATTCCACCATGTGACTTAACGTTGGCTTTTAACATTTTTCCTTATATCAGAGATCTCGATTTATTTGTAAATGCCTTGTCACACAGAACTCCTCACGGAACGCTTGCTGTCCGTCAATATGATGGCGCTTCGATTCGTTATGGACCTATGCCAACATCAAGGCGACAGGAGATAGAGATTGATCTTAGAGTTGCAACTGAAAGTAGCCAGCGGTTCCATCATTATGACCTGGATCGAACCTTTAATGTTCTCCGCAATTCATCCTATCAACAATGCAGTTGCGAATTTGAATTATTTGAACGATCAAGCCCATTTCCCATCGATTTTTTGCCATACTATACAGAAACCCTGCTTTGGACCTGTCAACTTCTTTCGAAAAAGTCTGTCGATTACTTCCGCACATGGATAGATGCGGATCCCCTCATGCGAAATCGTTATTTCTACGAAGTTGACCTGGTCGCTTTACTGTCATAATCCTGAACAGCGATCCGCCATAAGCCTTTAAACTGTGCAGCAAACATATTGAATATTTCATGATCTCTTGATAGAAGAACAACTGGATCTTGAGGTATGTCACGAAAATCCCAATTGAATAAGACTTCAGTCGTGCCATCCTTGTATGTCAAAAGCACAAATCCTATTTGCGGCTCAGTTTGCCTTATTAGTCTAAACATATAACGACCAAGGTTTTTACTTTCTTTGATGCAACTCTCGATTCTTCGAAACCGATCTATTGCTGTCGAATCCCCTATATCTTTCCATGTTAGGCCTTGCTCTATCTGAAGTGCAATTTTGGTCGTGGATTGTTGATAAGTGACAGCGTCATATAGACGCTCATCAGACTGCTCTTTCTCGTCCTCAAAATTGAATGAGGTGTTTTGCACATAATCTAAGACGGGCAATCTATGGATGATGTACTCCCATGCCTTCTTGGGCGTCCCAATCTTTGTGACATGTAGATAGTTCTTGACAGCTTCGTGGATTCGATCAGAATCATTAGAGACTTTTTCAACTTCTCTAAATACAGCAATAATGTGACTTATTATCAGGATTATCACTGAAAGTAAAAAAGCTGGTATCGCTGCTAGTGCGGATTGTGTACTATACTGTAAAGGATTCAAGAAGTAAGTTAAGACAAATGCCACGAGGGAAAACATAGGGCTAATAATCAAAATTATCCAATTTGATTTGCGCCGCGTCAAACTTTTCATTGATGCTCCTTTATTGCCCAGAAGACAGATCTGCAACTCAACGCTTCTATCGCCGCTAATTTTTCATATCAAAAACCATATTCAACCTAAATGATGTCCTCTATATCTATGCCCTAGATGCTTTGGGCCAACTTGCCCTAGGTTGAGCGTCGCTAGGAAAGGTATTATATTAGCAAACCTCTGATAATAAAGAATTATCCGATGCTTATAGTATACCACATCTTGGTACTTGTGTCATCCCGGTAGCAACAAAAAAATACATCTTCTATTTTGGGGTCAAAAGGGTGAGGTTTTCTACTTTTGTGACGCTCCAGATGGTACAATCGCAGGATCAAATTAAACACTGAAAGAAGGAATGAACAAATGCAATCAATCCTGACACACGTGAACCGATACCTTGCCTATTGCCAACACCGGAAGCTGCTCTCGCATCATAGCATCCGCGCATACAGGATTGATATGGCGCAGTTCACTGCCTTTTTAACGGATATAGCCCCGCAGCTCACAGACATAGGCGAACTAAACAAGGTGATTTTACAGGGATACATTCAGCAATTGATGGGGAAGTATAGCCCGAGGACATGCAAAAGAAAGATCGCGACACTCAATGCCTTCCTCAATCACTTGGAGTTTGAGGATATTATTACGATAAACCCAATGCGAAAAATCAATACCGCCTTCAAGGAACCGAAGATATTGCCAAAGTGTTTGAAGCTGAACGAAATGGAATCGTTACTCCATTATATGTACGGCGTATTGCAGCAAGCCACATCACCCTATGCCCGCTATAGAGCGCTTCAATGCATAACGTACCTGGAGCTGCTCTTTGCCACAGGGATTCGAGTGGGGGAGTTATGCGCACTTACTTTGACATCCGTGAACGTTGAAGAGGGATTCATTAAAGTATATGGGAAGGGGAAAAAAGAAAGAATCGTTTACATCGGTTCCCAATCTGTCTTGGCGGTTTTGTCATTATATCGACAAATACGTTCAAAGAAAAAATCTCCATCGGAATACTTTTTCCTTAATTGGGCTGGGGAGAAAATGTGCGAGGAGTCGGTGCGGAGCAGCCTGCGAAGATGCGCCTTGGCGGCTCTTGGAGGAAAGCATGTGACACCGCACATGATTCGCCACACGTTTGCTACATTATTGCTTGAAGAAGGAGTAGATATCAAGTTTATTCAGGAATTCCTTGGCCATTCCTCTGTAGTCACTACACAAAAATATCTTCACTTATCGAATCTTGCACACAAGGCGGTTTTGGAAACCAAGCATCCTCGAATCAGGTTCGGTAGCTTGTCAATCCTGGCAAGCTAACTCTGGACAAGTATGAGGGGCTGAGCACATGAAATGCAAAATAAGGAAAAGCGGCGCTCCGAATTTTTCCAGAGTGCCGCTATCCTAAAGATGCGTCATTACTCATCCCATCAGAAAACACAATTACACCGGCGGTTCATTCATCTCCATCCACTGCTGAACCCTTTGCATTACGCCAATCCTGATGGTATCATCATCTAACAGAAAAAGGGCATTGATCCAAAGCTCATCGTTCCATTCAAAAAGCTCCATCATGCATTCGATTTCGTCTGCAAAGGGGATGTTCCATGCTTTTAGGATGTCTCCCTGGGCATCCATTTCAATAAAACCGACTGCACGATCTGCGCCTACTAAGTTGTTGCCAGCGATCAACCAACCATTTTCTGTTGGAGCAAGCTGATCGTAGCGAATATCTTCTCCGTTATACGTTGTATGCCAGCGCATTTCTCCGTTCTCTGGATCGAGCACAGTAAAAAAGTTCCATCTGCCTTTATCCATAAATCCAGTCATCGCAATTTCGCCGCTTGATGACACGGCTCCGTTAAGAAACAGGCCGTTTTCCAGTTCTATATACTTTTTTCTCCAAATCACTTGGCCGTCATGGCTCACAAGCGCAGCACGGGCTTGGATGCCATCAAAAAAGGCAGATCGCGTATCGCCCCAAAGGAGGATACCATGTGGTGTTTCAAACGCATCTTTAAGTACGCCTAGCTCGCCCAGTATGTCGTCTCCATCCACTGTCCAACGCACGCGGCTATCCGCATCATGCATCTGATAAGTAGTTGTCAGATTTGAGCTCCATCTGTTCTGGACGGTTTCATGCAAGTATCCGTCCCCAACAGGAATATAGGATTCGATAGCATCTTCCGGTACCAGTATTTTTTCTCCGGCCCATACCAAAGAGCCGTCCTTGATGGAGTAACGCTGCAGCTCGGCGTATTGCATATCTTGTTCGATGGAAAAATGAAAGAAGCCAAGCACCGATCCATCTTCCCGCTCACAGACCAGTTTCAACCAGGAAGTCCCGCCTTCTTCACCAAAAATTTGCTCCCAGAGGACACTACCATCTGGCGCTAGGCATAGGAGCCACGTTTTGTAAGTATCCTCCGCATGCATTGGCTCTCCTTGAATATCGCTGGGTCTACAGAGGGAAAGCAGCAGGTTACCGTTTTTAAGAGACAACATAGAAGCAACACTAAAGAAGCCATGAGATTCAATGCGGATCACTCCGCTTTCCGTGTCTACACTCGTGCCCAGCGCGGATGATGTTGAGAAAAGCATGATGAGGGCAACAAGCACGCAAAGCTTGCGACGTAACATGATATATCCTCCCAAAGACAATTTTTATTCCATTACATCTACATCGTCGGAGTCCGGGGCTTCTTCCTCAATCTCCGCATCTGTGGGTACGGTGATGAGCAGTCGCCATAGCCATTCGGCATTTTCTTCATCCAGCACATACGTGAATACGATCTCCGTTGCACCCGATATGTCTTGCCATGCGTCCTCTTCTTCCGGCATGTACTGCCATTGCAACAGCATGTCTTCACGCGGATTCAGTATTTCTGCAAACAACTCAATCTGCGTGCCGTAAGTGATTTCGTCTTCCGGCATATTTGCGATAAAAGTAATTTTCGCCACAGGTAGTTCGTCCGCATCCTCACTGTCGGGCATAGCTTCTTCATCTAGGGACTCATCCTCTTCAGCGCTTGCAATGTGGGGCAGCGTCATCTCTTGCGAATACACGGTGTCACCTTCCGCTAGGCTCACACGCAGCCGCCAACGCCAGGTTCGCATATCTTTCTCCGTGGTGAAAGTATGCGTGAGGTCACTGGCGCCGGAGATATCAACCCATTCCGGCTCATCTTCGGCTAAATCAGTTGCCGGTTTGGTTGCCACCTGCCACTGTAGCTGTAGCCCTGTCATCTCGGGGCATATTTCTGCTTCCAGGGTAAACTCATCACCCCAGAGCAATACGCCGTTGGGCGCATCAACAACCCATCGCACAATGAAATTCAGCTGCATTTCAGAGGGTTCTTCATTTGAATCAAGCGCGGGTTCCGTTTCCTTTGGTTCAAGGGTTGGTTGGTCAGCGTCTTCTTCCTCTTCAGGCGTTTCGTCGGCTGGCGGATCAGCAGGTGGCGCTGTTGGTTGTTCCGATCCCTGCGTGTCGGGCTCTTTTTCTTGAGGAGCAGGTTCGGGGGTTAACGCGCTGTCGGTTTGCTGTTCAGCACTTACGGGCGATTCGGTGGGAATGACTTCTTCTGCAAAAGCAATGTTGCTTACTAGGAGCAGAAAGATTACCCCGAGCATTGCTATCCTCCGTAGTGTTTTCATATGCTTCATCTCCTTTTAATGACATTTATTATGTTGCTTAATCAACAACAAAGATTCCTAAGTGCGAGTACACATAGAGCAAAGAGTATTGTTGGCCAAGGTGTCGTCGCCTGCCTTAGCGTGTCGAGCTTCTCCGCAATTCAATCGCCTCTTTTAGACCATGGCGATTCATTGAAAATACGAGATACATTTCCAGTCAAGTCCACCGCGGACACCATGCGGTTCATGGCATCATACTCGTAGGAAACGCTCTACTCACGGCCCATCAACATCAAGCATCGTAATCTCTCCGGTATGGGCATCTACGTTAGCAATAATATTTGTGAAGAAATCATCCGCTCTATTTGGTGAATCTGAAAATGCAAATTCCCATATATGCTTTGAGGGGTCGTCATAGTCGTAGAAAAGGAAATACCACAGACGCTCAATCTGCGCCATAACATCTTCTTGAACATGCCCATCTTCTATAAGTCTCTGCAAAATGATCTGCTCGGCTTCCGCCGAGCCAATATCGCAGTTGGCGGGCTCAATTTGCCTGGCATCTGTCCACGTCCTTACTGGGTCAAATGGCCTAAGCAGGGCACGCTCTTCTTCTGTCCAGTCTGCTTCTTCTGTACCCTTTGCTTTGATAATAGCCCTTTCCATAGCGTTAATCCATAATCCAACCTCGCGATCACCATAAGTAATGCTTGGTTTCGTTATGTCTGGAATGCAGTTATATGAAAATAAGTAGCCGTCTATTTCCCTTGACTGCACATGAATCATACTGTTATAGATACCTAAAGCAGTAAATGACGGTTCATCAACGGTGCCGATGATGGGTTCGGGATCAAAAATAGATGAGTTTGCATAAAGAAGAACCGACGGCATACCGTTATCGTTAACAAGCCACTGATTCTGGAACGGCACATAAAAGCCACTTTCTTTCTTTTGTAGCCACATATCTTCAGCTAGCAATTCATCCTCAAAAACCCAGCCCACGGCACGACCAATTTGCACCCTAAAGCGAGACATTGCGAATAAATCATCCCTCTTCTCTTCTAGCACAATCACGCGTGTTCCGTCGGGATAAGCGCCCGCACCGTAAGGCTCCACGTCCATCTGCTCGTTGCACCGCAGGCATACCCAACCATGGCCGGTGGCGTCATAAAGATACCTTATGTTCTCTGCGCGGGCATGCAAGCTTGGCCAAAGCATTGCAACGCCAAGAACGACAAGTGCACATAGCGCTGAGACTATTAGCCTGTGAAGATACATTCGCTTGCGGCAGCGCGTAGGGTTTCTCTGCATACTCAATCACCTCCTCAAACTACTCCGATTGCCACAAACGAAGCTATAAATTACGTTTTTTCATGTTATGACCATTCCTTTCTGTCACCAACGAGTGATGAAAACTGATGTCACTACTTTATTTGGGTGTTGTTACCATGTTTTCAATCTTGAACCTCTCTTTTCTTTATCTTTCCTTTAATTAAAAATCACTAAAATCAAAGATTTCTTTGGAATGGGCATCAATAAAAAATATGTATGAATTGGGCATTTCACCATCTGCCAAACCACTGTCTGCGTCTGAAAAATGAATCTCCCAAATATGCTTTGAGGGCTCGAAATAATCGTAGTAAAAATCGTAGTAAATATCATAATAGTTGCACGCAAGCGTTATATTATCGTCTGCAATATGTCCGAAATCTTTAAGTCTGCGAAAAGCAATTTCTTGAGCCTCCAATAAATCGATGTCGCAACGGGCAGGATGAATTCTTCTTAAATGTGGTGGAAGGTAATTGGGATCAGGCGGCTCAAGGATAGCACGCTCGATATCTGTCCAATTGGCTTCATCAGCGCCTTTCGTCCTCACAACGGCATTTTGCATTGCGGTGATCCAAATGAGTGGCTCATGCATGAAGAACATCATTCCATCAACATCATAACATTTCCTTAGGCTCAAAAAGCCATCCATATCACTAAACTGCGCATGGAGCTTCCACTGATAAATGCCTAGAGCGATAAAAGATGGCTCAGCAAGTGTGCCAATAATTTTGTAATGGGGCGTATTCCACCACCCGTTTGAAGCAATAGGTATAGATCGGAAAGCCGAATCTGCAAGCCAATGATTCTGAAATGGGGCATGTTGGATTCGTTTTTTTGTTTCCAGCCACATATCATCCGTCAGCATCTCATCTTCAAAAACCCAGCCTATGGCACGACCAACTTGCACTTTATAGCGGGGCATTGCATATAAACCATCCTGCCTCTTTTCAAGCACAGCAACTTGTGTTCCATCCGGATAAGCGCCTGCAACATAGTCCACATCCATTTGTTCATTAGACCGCAGACACGTCCACCCATGACCGGTAGCGTCGTAAAGATACCTTATGTCCTCTGCGCAAGCATACGAATCCGGCATGAGCACGACAATGCACAACATAGCGGCTGTACATAGCGTAAAGAGAATTATTCGGCCAAGGGAAAATCGCTTACGGTAGCGCGCAGGGTTTCTCTGCATACTTAATCACCTCCAAACCATGGCGTATCATTAATATAAGTATTCCTCTTCCAGCAGCGTCGCAGGTGAAGGCTTGCCATATATTGAATCACGGCCCACAAACAGCAATATTAATTATCTCGCCTGTATGGGCATCCAAATCAACAGTTATGTTCGTTACAAACTCTGTTTCCGCAATGCTATTTTCATTCGAGAAGTTGAATAGCCAAATGTGTTTATTATGGTCGTCGTAATCATAGTATAAATAGCACCACGCGCTTTCAAATAGCGCTATTATATCATCCGTAACATACCCTTCTTCAATGAGCACCTGCCATATCATCCGCTCGGCTTCCGCTGAAGTAATATCGCAGCCGGTCGGCATAATTTCCCGGCTGCTTTTGAACGACATTGGATCAATTGGGTCCATTAGTTTGAGAATGCCGCGCTCTTCTTCTGTATAATTTGCTTCATCTGCACCTTTTGTTTTTTTGATGGCTCTTTCCGTGGCATTGGACCATATTCTAACTTCGCGGTCATGATACGTAATATCTGGTTTTGTTATGTCTGGTATGCAATTGTAAGCAAGCATATAGCCGTCCATGTCGTTCAATTGCACATGGATCTTTCCCCTATAGATGCCCAACGCAATAAATGATGATTCATTAACAGTTCCGATAGTTTCTGCGTCAAAAAGAGATGGACTTTCGTAAAGATCAATAAGCGATTGACTGTTATCGTTTACGTGCCAATGGTTCTGAAAAGGCACATACTGCCCACTCTCTTTTTTTTGCAGCCACTCGTTCTCGGTTAACAGTTCATCTCCAAAAACCCAACCTACAGCTCGGCCAATCTGCACCTTGTTGCGGGGTGTTGCAAATAAATCATCCCTCCTCTCTTCAAGAACAATCACTCTTGTTCCGTCTGGATAAGCGCCTGCACTGTAACGTTCTATATTCATCTGCTCATTACACCGCAAACATACCCAACCATGGCCGGTGGCGTTAAAAAGGTATCTAATATCTTCCGTACGGGCATGTAAATCGGACATGAGCGCTGCAATGCACAACACAGCAACTGTGCACATTACAAGGGCTATGGTTAGGCTAAGATATGGTTGTCTTCCATGTAGCAAAAGGCGCCTCCACATTCATAGTCACCTCCATAGAATCTTTCGTACTACTACTAGTCATCGAAAAGAAGAAAAACTATCACCCCGGTATGGGCATCTAACTCAACTATTATTTCCGTAAAAGACTCTGGCTCTGCGCTATGAATTGCATCTGAAAAGGCAAATTCCCAGATGTGCTTTGTGGGATCGTCATACCCGTAAAAAAGAGTGTGCCACTGACGCTCAAACTGCGCTATTGTATCGTGCGTAACAAGGCCTTCAGAAACAAGCGCTTGTCTAATAATCCGCTCGGCTTCCGCCGAGCAAATATCACATTCCTCCGGGTCAATTTGCCTAGCGAACGACCACTTTGTTGGATCAATCGCATAAAACAGGAAACGCTCTGTTCTTGTCCAATTCGATTCATCTGCACCTTTCGTCTGCGTTATAGCCCTTTCCATAGCGCTTATCCATATTTTTTTTTCTCTGTCAAAGTACCAGTCATCTGGTTTCATTATATCCGGAATGCAATTGAATTCATGCAAAAAACCATCCACTTTGCTTAATTGCACATGAATCATCCCGTTATAGATACCCAAAGCAGTAAAGGGTGATTCAAGAGCAATTCCGTAGATAGGATCATCGACAAAAATGGACGCACTTTCGTAGAATTCAGCGAATTGATGGGCATATCTTTCCAAGTGCCAACGATTCATAAACAACACATATTGCCCGCTTTCTTTCTTTTGCAGCCACTCATTCTCGGCTAGGAATTCATCCTCAAAAACCCAGCCTGTGGCCCGGCCAATCTGTACTTTATGCCTTGGTATGTCAAACAACCCATCATCCCTTTTTTCAAGTATCAGTACTTGCGTTCCATCGGGATAGGCACCTGTCTCAAAATCCACATCCATCTGCTCGTTAGTCCGCAAGCATACCCAGCCATGGCCTGTGATGTCATACAGATATCCCATAGTTTCCGCATAGGCATATGAGTCTAGCGAAAATCCTGAAACACCAAGGATCATTATGACACACAGAGTTAAGAGCATTGTCCATCTGGCACATAGTTGATTTCTTTGCATTTTGCTTTCTCCTTGACATTGCATTCATAGTGAACTCATTTCTATTTCGTTTATGTATCTGTCATATCGCTTCTCTATTAAACTACCTTTGTAGTGCAGGGGTTTGGGGGCTAGGACGGCTACCAGCTAGTGCCTTATCGAGGGCATCCCTTGTTCTGAAGCCCACTACTCCATCGGGAATTAATCCGCGTGCTCTTTGAAATGCTCTTACAGCAGCCTGTGTTTGCCGTCCAAAATCCGCATCAATTGGACCTGGAGGAAATCCCACTTTCTGCAAGTCTAGTTGCAGTTGTCTCACATCGCTTCCTCGATCCCCTCTCTTTAATACTGGAGCTTCATAGTTTTTGGATAGAGAAGTAGCATAAGCAGCGGAAGAACCGAAGAGTTTTTCCCAGGTCAATGACCCCACTTGACTATCAACCTTCAAACCGTGAGCAGCTTGAAAAAGTCGCACCGCCCTTATTGTAGCAGAGCCATAATACCCGGTTGGATTAACTGTCAAGTAACCCAACGCATATAGTCTTCGTTGTATTGCCCAAACTTCATCCCCTTCGGAACCGTTCTTAAAGACAGCGCCTTGGGATATTATGTACGAAGTGGTATTTAAGTATGTGTACTCCCTTTTTATGAATCCTGTATGTACCCCGCTCCGCTCCCTTACTCTTCCGCTTATGCGAATCCATTCTCCTCCGTCATCTTTCACTATGGTCACCGTACTACCAGCCTTAATTGTTCCAAGGCTAGCGCTGCTTCTTCTATCTTCCTTCCTTAAAGTAACAGTCGTTGTGGTCTTCGTGGTGGGTGCATTCCCATCCCTATCCACCAAATTAAGCGGATCATTCAAGCAATACACATACCTATTCTGCGACCGCGGGTTCTCAGCCGTGCCACGCAACGCATCATACTGCGAAAAGCGCATACTTTGCGGCTCATACTGCCTGGCCCTTAAGTTAATCATCCCCGTGGCGGCATCAAGCCACTCGGCATTGTAGCCAAACCCCGTTGCTTTTGCTCCAAACTGCTCCCCAAACGGTGTGTAAGCAAAGGATATGACCTGCGCAGCACCAACAACCTGCGCCACACTGGTGCGGCCATCATACACATAGTTCATTTTCTCATTTTGCTTATGCGCCGCCAAACGCTCCAAACCGTAAGTATATGCAGTCATATTGCTTTCGCGCCCGTTGGAAGTGCGCGTCTGAATCACCTGGTAGAACTCCTGCGTTATGTCATACAGGTATTCGGTGGTGGCCCACTCATACCCTTCCAACACATTGCTTTCTACCGTCCTTGGCGCAATAACCTCTGGCAGCCCGGTGATATTCCCGCGCAGCAGTTCTTCCAAGGTGGAACGCTCGGCGTTGCCTCTTTCTTTCTTGCTCAACCGCATGCCGTTGGCGTCGTAGGCAAAGGCCTGCTCAAAGCCGTCGTAGCCAACATAACCGGTGAGCATGTCCATGCTGTTGTACGCATAGGTGTCCGTTAGCATGCCGTAGGCCCTGGAGGTCAGCGACTTTTGCGTCATGTTGCCGTTCTTGTCATACGCATAAGCCAGCCTGTCGTTGCCCCTTCGCATGGAGGTGAGCTGATTGCTCCTGTTGTAGCTCATGTTCAAGGTTACCGGTTTGGCGGCGACAGGCGTTATCACCCTGCGCCTCATATTACCAACTCTGTCGTACGCATAGGTTTCGCTGAACCCCGTGGAGCTGGCAAACCCGGTCAACTGGCCCAGCGGGTCATAGGCATACTGGCTGTTGGTGGATACGCCGCCCTCCACACGGGTTTCCTGTGTGATGTACCTGTTGGAATCGTAGGCATACACAAAGGAGATATCCGTCGCCCCGCTGGAGATTTGCATGAGCAGATTGTGAACCGAATCGTACTCGTAGGTGGTTGTCAAATCATTGGACGACGTTTGTGCCTTTCTTCCCGCTGCGTCATAGGCATAGGTGGTTTTTTCGCCATCCAAGTCCACCACGGATACCATGCGGTTCATGGCATCATACTCGTAGGAAACGCTTCTGCCATCCGGATAGGTCATGCTGGCTTTATTCCCATGGGCGTCATGCGTATACGTTACCCTATCGCCGTGGGGGTTTTCTACGGAGATCAGATGCCCGAACTCATCGTACTGATATACGATATCCCCTTCGGGGCTGCTGACCTTTGTCACCTTGCCAATTTCGTTATAGTCGCTGGCGATATGCTGTCCGTCTCCCAAGTCTTGCGCGACCAGATTGCCGGTTTTGTCATACACAAAGCGGAGAATGACGCCATCCGGCTTTGTGATGCTTTCCAGCCACCCCTCAGGCGTATAGGCATACGCGATTGTATTGCCCAGGGCATCGGTTTCGGATGTGAGATTGCCGTTCTCATCGTACGTATATCTTGTGACATACTGCAACGCGTTTGTTGCCCGTACGATATTGTCCCATGCGTCATAGCCGTAGCGGGTGGTGTTGCGCATCTCATCCACAACGGTGGTTAGGCGGTTGACTTTATCGTATCTGAAATGTTTTGTATGCCCCTCGCCATTGGTTTCCGAGATGATATTCCCCGCCAAGTCATAACCATAGGAGTTGGTGGTTTGGTTGGCATAGGTCACCGTATCCAGAAGTGATTCCGCTGTGTAGCTGTAATGTGTGATGTTGCCAAGGGCGTCCGTCTCGCTGATCATGTTGCCCAGCGCATCGTATTCGAAGGTGTTTGTTGTATTATCTGGATGGATGGTTTTTACGAGCTGGCCAAGCAGATCATATTCATACTTCATGACTTGCTTGCCCTGGGCTTCGCTCACCACATTGCCAACAAGATCGTAGCTGTATTCCGTCACGAGGCCTGTGCGGGGGATAGACTTAACCACGCGCCCAAGCACATCGTATTCCAACACATCCTTGCTGCCGTCAGGGTATATGGTTTCCAGCAGGTTGTCCAGCGTGTCGTACACAAACTCCAGCCTGCGGCCTTCGGCGTCCGTCATGGCGATTATATTGCTTGCCAAATCGTACTCAAAGATGGTTGTCGCTCCGTTTGCGGTCATGGTCTCAATCTGGCTGAAAGCATTATGCCCAAGCTCCGTCACAAGGCCTACAGCATCCACCATAGAGAGTGGGCGGCCCGCCGCGTCAAACTCATACGTGGTGATGTCTCTGCCAGCCACAGCAATCCTGGTGATGTGGCCCAGGGGATTGTACTCATAGATCGCCTTCTGGCCCAGGGCGTCCGTCAACTCGGTCATCAGGCCATTCTTGTTGTACTTAAACCTTGTGGTACGCCCAAGCTCGTCTGTCTCGGCAATCGCGCGGCCCGCTTTGTCATAAGCAGTGGCCAATACGCCGCCATTTCTTTGGATAACAGCAGTGCTTCTCCCGTTCTTGTCATAGGCATAGGACATTGTGTGCCCCAGAGCGTCCGTCATTCCGATCAAGTTGGCATTGGCGTCGTATTGGTAGGTAGTCGTGTTGCCCAGTGCATCCGTTGATGCGATCAGATTACCAACAATATCATACGCGTAAGTGATCGTCGCGCCAAGCGGATCAGTGATCTGCACCATGCGACCCAGGGCATCGTATTGATACGCGGTTACCGCGCCCAAAGCATCGGTCATGGAGAGTAGATTACCAAGCGCATCGTAGGTATAGGTGGTCTTCGCACCCAGCGGATCGGTTTCGGATACCACGCGCCCCAGCAGGTCGTACTCAATGATGGTTTCCCCGCCAAGAGGATTTACCTGCTTGACCGGGCGGCTCATTTCATCGTACTCGGCAGCAAACACTGCTCCATTGGGGAGCGTGTAACTCAAAATGTTCCCCATTAGATCATAGACGAGGCTGTATGTTGCGCCTGTGGCATCGGTGATGGCTATGGGCAAATCACCCTCGTCGTAGGTATAGACGGTTTCTCCGCCCGTGGGACTGATTTCCTTGATAATGCGGCCCGTTAGGTCGTATTCGGTGGCCGTCACATAGCCCATCGCATCGGTTTCCGTAAGCCTATTTAGGTTGCCATCGTAGGTATAGGCTACAGTTTCCTGCAATGCGTTTTGCTCGGTTGCCAGTTGATAATTTAGTGTGTATGTCTTGGTTTCCTTGGTGCCGTCCGGTAAAATGGTAGCGATCAAATGCCCTAGGCCGTCATATTGATACTTGGTTACGTTCCCCATCCGATCAGTCATGCTGGTCATGCGACGCAGCGCGTCATAGGTATATCGAATTTGGGCGCCGTCCGCCAGTGTTTCCGTCAATTGATTGCCCTGCGCGTCATATGTGTAGGTGGTAACCACTCCTAGCGCATCCACTTGAGCAATCATATTGCCATGCGCATCGTAAGCATACACAGTTTCATTGTCTAGCGCGTCGATTTCTTTGATCAGTAAGCCATTCTCATATTCGTACCTTGTCACTCCACCCAGTGGGTCAATCCTTTCCACCATGTTGCCATTGCTGTCATAAGCGTAGGCAGTTACTCCACCGTCAGGCGCAATTTCGCGCAGCAGATTCCTGTTTTGATCATACTCATATTGCGTAATGGCGCCATTTGATTCCGTCATACTGAGTTGGTTGTGGTTGTCATCGTATGTCCAGGCTGTTACGGCTCCGTTTGGCGCTACCTCCTTGATCTTGTCCCCATTTGCGTTAAACTCGTAAGCCGTTACTCCACCCAGTTGGTCGGTCATGGCCACGATCTGCCCGTTCTCATCGTAGGCAAAGGAGGTTTCGCCGCCCATGGCGTCAACGATTTTTGTCGTATGCATGACTTGGTCAAAATAATGCGCTTCCACATTGCCCACTGCGTCCGTAGTTACGGTATGATCTTCGAAATACTCCAAGTGATACTTTCCGTCAAATACATCTTCCTGATACACCACGCGGTCTTGCTCGTCGTATACATTGTATACCTGGCGTTTACCATTCGCGTCGAACCATTCGGTCATGCGGCCTTGATCGTCGTACACGTAGCGGGTTACGTTGCCCCGCGCATCGGTTACCGATACCAGATTTTTTCCTTTATAAGTGTACCTAATGGTTTCCCCGCCCGGCATGGTGATCTGGGTGATGTGCCCGGCCTCGTCCATTTCGATGTCCAACCGCGCTCCGCTGGGCGCAACAATGCCGGTAATCAGGCCAAGTCCGTTCCGTTCGACGGATATTTCCTGGCCACTGGGCTGCTCGATTCGCTTGAGACGACCAAACAGCGTAAACACGTAGGCTGTGCCCTCGGCTTCTTCGATGCGATATTCGCCGGCCTTTTCATCCATGGTCAGTGTGAATCTATCGGCATCATCGTATGTATAGGTGCCATCGGCGTTCTTATAGAAAATCACTTGTGCGCCGTGGGTTTTCCGATATGCCAACGAACCGTCTGGATACAACATCAGATGCTGCCCCAATTCGCTGGCCCACTTTGATCCGAAGGGCCCGTCGGTTTCGCTGGATTGCGTGTTGTACGTGCGCAGCACTTCCAGCACCGTGCCGCCCAGATCGGGCAGATGCACGTCCTGTGTCATCAGATAGAAGTTTCCTGTGTTGAAGTTGATTGGCTCGAAGCCATGCGAACAGAAGCTATGCGGGCCCAGCAGGCTCTGATCCAGCGCAAACTCATGGGATGGAGGATGGGGTTCGGTGGAGAAGGTGTAATTGCCGCCGTACAGCTCGTTGAGATATTCGGACTGCTCGAACTCCAGCAGTTGCATGTCCGAAGCTCCTAAAATTTGCTCCGGCGCCCTCATACGGGTGACTTGGGCTTCTGTGATAGCACTCTCACGCCTTAAAAAGTGAGGCCCTAGGCCGCCGGGTTGGCCATATACGCGCACAAAGTATACCGAATACCTTGCAGTCGCGTTGTATGCGGCATCGGTAAAACGTGTATCCGTTGTTTCCCCTAGGTATATGCCGTTTTTGAGCACCACCGTCACATTGGCGTTGCCCAGCGTGGGATCGGCGGTGTTGGGGTCGGTCCAGCTTATCACTGTTTTTTGC
>Ga0123356_10002614_pt1 | contig 19181 bp, 19 predicted proteins | sample TergutEmb28metaG_2_FD_92546 | JGI IMG/M metagenome (GOLD analysis project Ga0123356, IMG submission 92546) | Embiratermes neotenicus P3 segment gut microbial communities from Petit-Saut dam, French Guiana - Emb289 P3 | ecosystem: Host-associated > Arthropoda: Insects > Digestive system > Gut ...
CAATTCGGCAAAACCGGCACCACCAACGACAACAAGGACCGCTGGTTCGCGGGCGGAACCCCCCACTATGTAGCTTCGGTGTGGTTCGGTTACGACATCCCCAGGGATCTTGGGCAGATGCTCAACCCCTCCGCGCGCATCTGGACGGAGGTATTCAACCGCATCCACAATGGCCTGGAGGCGAAAAGCTTCCCCACCACGAGCAAGGCCGTGCAGAAATCTTACTGCAAAACAACGGGGAACCTGACCAACGACAGCTGCTTTAGCACCGGCACCGGCTGGTATCGCACCGTGAACCTGCCCAAAATCTGCGGCGGTTGCTCGCGGCCGGAGCCCACAAGGCCTTCTTGGGACTCAATTTTCGACCCCTTCTGGCGGCGGCGCGCGAATAATTCAGGGAATTCGGACGCCCCTGATCCAAATGATTCGGATGATTCCAATACCGGCGATTCGGCGGATTGAGTATGATCATTTTGGCCATCGATTACGGCACGCGGCGCACCGGCGTGGCGGTCTGCGACCCCATGGGGATTTTGGCTTCTCCGGTTGGGGTGTTGCAGGGCAGCGGCGAAAAAATGCTCGTCCGTGAAATCGCGGGGATCGCCAGGGAGCGCCGCGCGGAAAAAATCATCCTGGGCCTGCCCCTGCGTACCGATGGCACGAAGGGCGACAAGGCCCAGGCTTGTGAGCGTTTTGCGGAAAGGCTTCGCAAAACCACTGGTTTGCCCGTTGAATTGTGGGACGAGCGCTTTACGACGGTGGCGGCGCACCAGGCCCTGCATGCCAGCGGCAAGCGCGCCAAGGAACATAAAAATGTCGTGGACGCAGTGGCGGCTGTCATTTTATTGCAAAGCTACTTGGACTGCCTGCGGCGGGGCTAGTCGGCTGTGCCGCGTTCGCCATTGGATTTCGCGAAAAATTCCCGTGCCCCCAGCAGAATCAAAAACCCCGCGAAAATCCAGCCGAGCCATTTGCCCTTGACAAACCCGGTAAGCCATATGCCAAACAGCGTCGCGGGCAGGCCGCCGAGAACAATCCACAGGGCCTGCTTCCATTCGATGAGCCTTCGCTTGCCGTTGATGATCATCGATATCGCGGCGCAGGGCAGGAAGAACAGGAGATTGATCCCCTGGGCCTCCAGCTGCCCGGCGGAAAGCGCGAGAGTGAGGTAGATCACCAATATGCCGCCGCCCCCCATGCCCATGGCGCCCAATGCCCCTGCGCCAAACGCGGCCAATATATTCCACAGCCACTCCATCATTTCACCTCATGATCATCCGAACGCCCGCCCATATCATGAAGCAGGCGAAGATTTTCCGCAGCCACTTGCCCGGAATTTTCGCCAGCAATAAGCCGCCAATCAAGGCGCCAACCGCGCCCGGTATGAGAAAAGGCGCGGCGTCGCTTAGTTCAAAGCGGTCCATGAACAAGTAGGCAATCGCGCTGGCGACGGAAAGCGGGAAAATCACCGCGACGGCCGTCGCGTGGGCCTTCGTTTGATCCAGGCCAAGCTTTTTGAGCATGGGCACGGCGAGCATGCCGCCGCCCGCGCCCAATAGTCCGTTGAGGACCCCCACGAGCGCGCCGCCCGCAACCGGCAGCACCTTCTGTAGTTTTGCTTTTATCATGCAACTAGTATGCCCCGCATATCTTGAAAAAGACAGGATTGGCGGGGGAGTGGATTGTATGATTTTCATCAGGTTCCGGCTCAAGCGGGCGCTTTGGTATGTGGGAGGGGCAGCGGCGGCCTGCTCGATAACAGCAATTGGGATTTTTGCGGCGCAATACGTGGCGCGGCAGGTAAATACCCGGCCCGGTTGGCCCACGCCCGTGATCCTGGTCGACGCGGGCCACGGCGGGGAGGACGGAGGCGCCGTAGGCCTCAACGGCATCATCGAGAAGAACATCAACCTGCCCATCGCGCTCAAGCTCGATGAATTCCTGCGGGCCATGGGTTATCAAACGCAAATGACCCGCACCACCGACACTTCAATCCACGACGCCACTGCGGCTTCTTTGAGGGAACGCAAGCGCACGGACATCCACAACCGCTTTCACATGATAGAGACCCTGCGGGACACGGACCTGTTCGTGAGCATCCACCAGAATAAGTTCCCGGCGCGGGACCCACACGGCACGCAGGTGTTTTACTCAAAGAACCATCCGCGTAGCCAAATCCTGGCGGCTTCGATTCAACAGAGCGTGGTCAAATTGTTGCAGCCGGACAACGCGAGACAAATAAAAACCTCGGGCGAGGAGATTTATTTGCTGCACCACGCGCGGATACCCGCTGTTCTGGTGGAATGCGGGTTCATCTCAAATCCAGGCGACGCGGAACTGCTCGTGCAGGACGATTACCAGAACCAGATTGCCTTCGCGATTGCCTGCGGGATTTTAGACTTTAGCGATTAGATGCTAGATTTTAGACGATGAAGGAGAAAGCAAGATGAATAAATTTTTTGCGTTGGTTCTGGCAGTATGCTTTGTGTTTTTGGCGGCGATGCCGGCGGGGGCGCTGAGCCTTGTTCCGCCGGAAACTTACAACGAACGCTACACCTATTATCACATTGACTTCAACCGCGATGGCATGCCGGAGCTTATCACGCATGGCGGGGAACCGGGCGGCTACACCGACGACTACCCGGAGTATAAGGTTTACACGAATGTCGATGGCGAAATGAAGCTGTTCAAAGCTGCGCAGGGCAGTGACCCTATGGGAGTCATCCCCTTGCGCAGTCTTGCCCACAGCCGCCGCAACCGCTTTACTCGGCAGAGGAAATGGATCTGCGAGGATGGCATAAACGGCTGGGGTCGCGTTACAATCAGCGAGATCACCTTCGATTTTGAGGCCTTGGAATACCATCGCCAAGAACTGGCATTCACCGGCCTTTCTTCCAGCCTAAGGGATCGTATCCGCTATCGCCTCTGGAAATGCCTTTGGAAGGCTGAAGCTGAACCGTATTGGTGCGAGGGTAGCGGAATTTTAACTCCCGAACGCATTGAATGGTTGCTGAATAATTGGATACTGTTATACCCGCCGACATAATCTGCCATCCAAAATCAAACATCTAGGAGCCAGCTCATGCCCCCAAAACCCAAAACCATCTACGCCTGCACGCTGTGCGGCCAGGAATCCCCAAAATGGATGGGCTGCTGTCCGGGCTGCGGCGAATGGAACTGCATGGCCGAGGAAACCCGCAGGCCGCAGGCGGCGCAAAAAAAGCCCGGCGCGGGGGCTTCCGCTGAAGCACTGCGCCTGGGTGATATCAAATTCGACAGCGCCATTCGTTATCACACTGGCTTGCGTGAGCTCGACCGCGTGCTGGGCGGGGGATTGGTCAAGGGCTCCGTGGTACTGCTGGGCGGCGACCCGGGCATCGGGAAATCCACGATTCTGCTGCAAATCTGCGAGTCCATAGGCGGCGGCGTGGAAATCTTGTATGTCTCGGGCGAGGAGTCCGCGCACCAGCTAAAGCTGCGGGCAGACAGGCTTGGCGTCACAACAGAACGCCTTCAAATATTATGCGAAGTTGATGTGCAAGTCATCTGTGATTACGTGCAATCCGCCAAGCCGGGTCTTGTGATCATCGATTCCATCCAGACCATGAACGTGGCGGATATCGCTTCGTCGCCGGGCAGCGTGACGCAAGTGCGCGAGAGCACGAACCTGCTGCTGCGCACCGCCAAACAGCTGGGCGTGCCCATGATGCTCGTGGGGCATGTGAACAAGGACGGCAACATTGCCGGGCCCAAGGTGCTCGAGCATATCGTGGACGCGGTGCTCTATTTTGAGGGCGAACGGCATTTGAGCTATCGCATACTTCGAGCTGTGAAAAACCGCTACGGTTCCACCAACGAAATCGGCGTGTTCGAGATGTGCGACGAGGGGTTGCGCGAAGTGGAAAACCCCAGCATGATGCTGATCGCCGGGCGTCCGCGCGGGGTTTCCGGCAGCTGCGTGGCCTGCGTAATGGAGGGCTCGCGGCCCATTTTGGCCGAGGTGCAGGGCCTGGTGGCGCCAACCGGCTTCGGCAACCCGCGGCGCATGGCCGGCGGCGTGGACAGCGGCCGCGTGGCCATGCTCATCGCCGTGCTGGAAAAGCGCGCGGGCTACTTCTTTGGCAATATGGATACCTATATCAACGTCGTCGGCGGCCTAAAGCTGGACGAGCCCAGCACGGATCTTTCGGTGGCGCTTGCGCTTGTTTCGGGATTAAAGGATGTGCCGCTGCCGGAAAACGCGCTGGCCTTCGGCGAGATCGGCCTGGGAGGGGAACTGCGTTCTGTGGGGCACTGCGAGCAGCGGGTGCGGGAGGCCGCAAGGCTGGGTTTTACCCGGTGTATTATTCCGGAGCAGAACAAAGCGGCCCTCCCAAAGAAGCTGCTTGCGGAGATTTCCGTGGCCGGCGCACGGAATGTGCGGAAAGCGTTTGAGATGCTGAACGAGTGAATTTACTGCTTTAGCGCGCTGAATTATCATGTCAAAATAGGGCAGGGGAGCCGTTTAGGAGTCAGGAAACAGGAATTAGGAGAACGCAACAGTTAGGGATGGAACCCTGACCCTACGTAAGGTGCGGCTTTCATGCACGCACGTTTACCATCCATCATGATAATTATACGGAGATTACACAATGCCAGCCATTCACATTCTTGGGGCTTCCGGCTCCGGCACGTCCACGCTTGGCAAGGCGCTGTCTGAGCGATTTAACATGCACTGGATTGACACTGATAATATCGTCTTGGAGCCAACCGACCCGCCGTTTCAAGTCAACAGGCCGGTGAAAGAACGCGCACGATTGCTAGACGAGGCCATGCGCGCGAATCCCAACTGCGTGGTATCCGGCTGGCTGGGCGACTGGGGCATATCATTTATGCCAAGATTTAACTTGCTCATTTGGCTGCACACGCCAACGGAACTTCGCATAGAACGATCGAAGGCGAGAGAGGCTGCGCAGTTTGGCGCGCGAATTCTGCCTGGCGGGGATATGTATAGGAACCATCAGGAGTTTTTAGACTGGGCAGGGCGTTATGATGACGGCGGAATGGACATCAGAAGTTATGCCTGGCAAAAGGAATGGTTGGAACAAGCCACGTGCCCTGTGATGGAGTTGGACGGCAGCAAGCAGCTGGATGCGCTGGTCGCCGAAATCGCTATGATGTTGTGAGGTATAAGCAATGCAAGCTATCCACATTCTTGGGGCTTCCGGCTCCGGCACGTCCACGCTTGGCAAGGCCCTCTCGGAGCGCTTCGGCTGCGCGTGGATCGATACCGACAGCATTTACTGGGAGCAGACCGATCCGCCGTTTCAGGTCAGCAGGCCATTCGGGGAGCGCGTCCGTATGATCGAAGAAGCCATGCGCGCGAACCCAAGATGCGTCATTTCAGGCTGGATGGGCAGCGCAGGTGATGCATTCTTATCCCGGTTTAACTTGATTATATGGCTCCACGTTCCCACTGAACTTCGCATAAGGCGTTTGAGGGCAAGAGAAGCCACACGATTTGGCTTAAGGATTTTGCCCGGCGGGGATATGTACGAGACCCACCAGGCGTTTTTGGATTACGCGGGGCAGTACGACGAGGGGGGCATGGACATCAGAAGCTACGCGCGGCAAAAGAAATGGCTGGAGCAAGCCGCTTGTCCGATGCTGGAGCTGGATGGCGCGAGAGGTTTGGAGGAACTGGTTGCGGAGGTTGCGTTGTGGCTTTCTTCTAAAAGGCCCGTATTCGCCCTGCAGCCCCCTGAACTTCGGATAAGTTTTGTTATACGAAGTTAGTGGTCCGAATATAGACAAAGGAGATCAAGCAGATGAAACTCGACGATATCGCGACCCTGCCCGATTTGGCGCGGGATTATATCCATACCCTGGAGCGGCGCCTTTACGCGGAGCATACCATCCGCTATTATGCCTCGGACTTGCGGCTGTTCTTCCGCTTTTTGGCCGGCAAGCGCGGCCTGATTCCACACGACGCCCCGTGGGACGAGATCGATCTATCCGAGCTCATCGACCTGGAGTTCATCAAGCGCGTCACGGCCACCGAAACCTCTGAGTTTATCCATTATTGTCGCGTCAAGCGCCACAACGCGCCCAGTACCCTGGCCCGGCGCTTCATTTCCATCAAGCGATTCTTCCGCTATCTGACAGTGCAGCGGCACATTCTAGAATACAACCCCATCGACGAGCTGGACCCGCAGCGCACGGGCAAGAGCTTGCCAAAGTACTTGCCGTTGGAAGACTGCCTGGAGCTACTTTCCTGCGTGGAGCAGGATCTGGAAAATAAATTCCGCGAGCGGGATTACTGCATCCTGACGCTGTTCCTCAACTGCGGCATGCGCCTTGCGGAGCTGTGCGGCCTGAACCTGGCGGATATCTATAAGGATGACACCATGCGCATCCGCGGCAAGGGCAGCAAGGAACGCACCGTATACTTAAATGACGCTTCGAAGGCGGCACTTGCGAGATATCTAAAGACCAGGCCCCAGGAAGGCCTGGTCCACGCGGACCGGGATGCCGTGTTCGTCAGCCGCAACAAGCGCCGTATGAATCCCCGGTCAGTGGAACTGATGCTGGAAAAATATTTGAACCGCTGCGGGCTGGATGGCAAGGGCTATTCCGTGCACAAGCTGCGCCATACGGCGGCGACGCTGATGTACCAGAACGACGTGGATGTGCTACAGCTCAAGGAAATCCTGGGCCACGAGAACCTTGCCACCACGCAGATCTATACCCATGTAGTCGATGAGCAGTTGCGCGAGGCCGTGGCGATGAACCCCCTTGCAAAGGTGCGAGTTGAGAATTGAGAATGGAGAATTGAAAATGACACATGCCTGTATGGGTTGCGCGATCGCCGCAAAAGAATTGATCCCGCCCGGCGGGATCATCAAGGAGACACGAAATTTTATCCTGATCCAGGACCCTGAAGTTCCAATCAAAAATTTCCTGATTATCAACTCGAAGCGGCATATACGATCCATCGCGCAACTATCTTTGGAGGAAAATACCGAGCTGTTCGAGCTGTGCTACCAGGCGCGAAAAGCGCTTCTGAACTTCGATGACATCGTCGACTGCATGTTGATCCAGGAGGAACGGTCTGGCCATTTTCATCTATGGATATTGCCGTGGTACGCGTGGATGGACGCGGGCTTCGATAAATCGCTGACTTCCGTGCGGGCCATCATGCAATACGCGCGGGAAAACCGCATGGCGAAAGAATATCAGGACGAAATCGCCGCGGCGGTTGAGGCACTGCGCGGCATGTTAGACGATCCGGCAGCCTACATATCAAATACGCCCACAAACATCGAATAGCATATGGCGTCCGCAAGCGCCGCGAAGACGCTCAGCGCCAGCAGCCCCATGTATCGCGATATGTATTGCCTTGGCATGGCTTCGGCGCGCTCGAGCTTGCCGCTGATCATCATGAGCATGTCGCCGGACATCGACATGCTCTCTTTGCAATAACTGAGCATGATGAGCGTGGAAATGATTGCCGAGGGATACAGAATCAGCACGCTGTAACCGATGCCTGTGAAGCCCTGCGTCATATACAGCCAGCCGCTGAGCACGCCCATGCCGAGCCCACGCAGCACCGGCAGCAATAATAGCAATGGGAGCCCAGCCGCGCAAAGCCCCAGCAAAAACGCCGCCAGCATGAACAGGATGTCGGTGCCGAAATATCCCAGCGCGTTTGCCAAAACGCTTTGGCCGGCGCGGTTCATTCGCTGTGCCCGCAGCAGTTCGAGCAGCTGCTCCTGCCAGCCCGAGGAGGCCCCGGCCGCCGTTTTCGACCCCAAAAGCAGCCCCAGGCCATACAACGCCAGCAGGGCCAGCTTTTGCCAACCCTGGCCAAGGATAGCCGCCAACTCACGTAAAAAATATGGATCGCGCCTGGGCAGGCGAGCGGCGGGGCTTTTATGCAGCAAGTATTCCATGCGAGGAAACAGCGCACGCAATTTTGTGTTCATGATTTATTCCTTCCTTTGTTTGCGGACCAGCGCTGATTTTTTTGAGAGTTGTCCTATTATCGCATGCATATGCCTGGCTCGGCCGCGCTAGAACCAAAAAACGCGCATGCGGTTCCATTCGATCGCTTTCGCGTGCGAAACCGCATGCGGTATGTTTGCTGAAGGCTTGTTGAAGGCGCTTTACTTTATCACGCTAAATTCTTAGGCGATTTACTGCGCTGAATCCCTTGCGCTTCATCTTGATAAAGCATCGATTTATCCCGCTAAATTACCTCCCCTATGAGAGCGCTGAGCATTCGGCGAAAAACAGAACGAAAGTTTATCAGCGCCACGCGTTCCGGCGCGATCAGCGGGTAACTGCCCAGTGCTTCCCCATCCAAGGTGAAGGTGATCTCCCCCAATATCTGGCCTTTTTCCACCGGCGCCTGCACATCCAGAGGGATATCCACATTTTGCCGCAGGTCGCTGCCGCTGCCCTTGGGTGCCAGAATGGGCAGGAGCTTAGGCGCTTGCGGTTTAATGTATTGAAGCGATCCGCGCAGCACGCGCACGTCGGTGACCAACCCGGGATCGATGACGGGGTTGATAATTTCATAGTTGGCGAACCCCCAATTGAGCAAGCGCTTTGCCGTTTCAAAGCGGTCATTGCTGTTGTCGGAGCCCATCACCACGGCAATGAGATAGGTATCCCCGCGCTTTGCGCTGGCCGCCACACAGCAGCCGGCCTTGTTTGTAGTGCCCGTTTTAATGCCTGTGGCCCCTTCATAAAACCGCACAAGGCGATTTGTGTTCACAAGTTCCGTCGCGCCGCCGCGCAGGGAATCCATCCAGATACCGGAATACTTCATCACGCTGTCGTGCTTAAGCAGTTCCCGGCTCATGAGCGCAATGTCCAGCGCTGTGGTCAGATGCGTTGTCGTATTGTCGTCCAGTCCTGTGGCGTTGTCAAAATTTGTATTTTTCATTCCCAATTCTTTCGCGCGCTGATTCATTAACTTTACGAATCCCTCTTCACTGCCGGAGATCATCTCGCCCAGTGCGACGCAGGCATCATTCGCGCTGTAAATCGCTGTCGCTTTCAGCAGTTCCTCCACGGTCATGGTCTCGCCTTCCTTGAGCCAAATCTGCGAGCCACCCTTGCTGGCGGCCGCCGCGGAGGTCGTGACGGTATCCGTCAGATGCATTTTCCCGGCGTCCATCGCTTCAGCGATCAGTAGTAGCGGCATAATTTTTGTAACGGAAGCCGGGTATACCTGCGCATTTTCGTTGTAACGCGCTAAAATCTTCCCTGTCGCCACGTCCATCAGGATTGCAGATTTCGCCGCAATTGCCACCGGCGGCGGCTCGTCGCTTTGCTGCGCCAAATCTTCTTGCCCTGCATGCACCATCACTGCAGCGCGAGAAAGCGTAAGCACCAGGATTAACAATGCCGCCATCACCTTTTTCCATCCAAAATCACCCATGTCATCGCTCCCAATCACACAATATCGATTCATTTTATGCCAGAGTGGAAAAATTTATACAGCGTATTTTTTTTTGCTTGCCTTTTGGTCAAAAATCAGGTATAATGAAATGCATTTTCGATTGCGGAGGTGAAGGCGCTGACTGTCGCGTTCGTTACCCTTGGATGCAAGGTGAATCAGGTGGATACCGAGGCCATACGCGCGTGCCTGGCCCGCGCGGGGTACTTTTGCGTGGACATACCTCGTTCCCCCGTAAAGGAAATACCTGATATTGTCGTGGTAAACTCCTGCGCTGTCACAGCCGAAAGCGAGCGCAAAACCCGGCAGAAGCTGCGCCATATGAGGACTCGCTATCCCCGGTGTATCTTGGTTTTAACCGGTTGCGCGGCACAGATTTGCACAGACCCTGGCCGCGAATATCCGGAAGCGGACATCGTGCTGGGCCACAGGGATGCCGACGAATTGCCGCGACACCTCGATGAATTCGTGATTCATCGGTCTAAACTGCTCGCTGTATCTCCGCATTGCCCCGGTGAAGCGTACCGCTTCTCCGATTTATCGCGCGCAATCGGTTCTCGTACGAGAGCCTTTCTGAAAATCGAAGACGGCTGCGACCAATTTTGCAGCTACTGCATTGTCCCCTACGCACGCGGTCGCGTACGCTCCAAGCCTCTTGGATCGATTCGCCGGGAGATTGCAGCCCTTGCTGATCAAGGCTTTCAGGAGGTCGTTCTGGTGGGAATCAACCTCGCCGCCTATGGCTCGGATATGAGTTGCGGCCTTTGCGACGCGGTGGCGCTCTTCGAGAAGTTTAGTGCGATAAAGCGATTGCGCTTGGGTTCCTTGGAGCCCCTCTGCTTGACGGAAGATATGCTGAAGACGCTTTCTCGCTCTAAATCGCTGTGTCCTCATTTTCACATATCTTTACAAAGCGGGAGCGACAGCGTGCTAAAGCGCATGAATCGGGATTATTCCACGGCTCAGTATTTTAGCACTATAATGTGTGTGCGTAAATTGTTCCCGGATTGTGCCATTACCACCGATGTCATCGTTGGTTTTCCTGGCGAACGCGATGTGGAATTTGAGGAATCTTTTGCTTTTGTGCGCAAAATCGGCTTTGCGAAAGTGCATGTATTCCCGTTTTCAGCACGCAAAAGCACGCCCGCATCCACTTTCCCCGATCAAATCTCAAAATCAGTCAAGCAGACGCGGGTACAAAAGATGCTTTCTCTCGCTAACAAGATGAATCATGATTTTATGATCAGCCAGCTGGGAAAAACCTGGGACATTTTATTGGAGGAACCGCATCCAGCCGGCGGGATGATGGGGTATGCACCGAATTATTTGCATGTGATCGTGAAAGATGCGACTTTGGATTTGCGCAACCATATTTTACCAGCAAGTATCATTGATGTAAAGCATGGATACTGCTATAGCGCTCTGTTGCGCTAAATTATTACGATTTTGCGCCGCTCCTCTGTTCCGCAAGGCAATACATTGCGCATCGCAAGCGCCTGCAGATTTGTGGCGCGGCATTCTGTTTCATATAGCCATATCCCTTGACCGTCAAGCTTTTGCATATCCGCATGGCGGTGAATGATCGGCAACGCCGCTGACGTTTTCATTCGGCGCAGTATTTCGCAGCCTGCTTCATTAAAGCCCATAACCTGTATGTAGCATGGTAATGCGATAAAATCATCTGCCTTTACGCCTAGTAAAGCGTGAAACATTATTCGCCGCAGACGGGCCGCGGGATAACGCTTCCCTACCGCATTCGACAACACTTCCCGCATGCTTCGTCCCTGCCGCACCGCACGGAACAGCAGGTGCTCCATCCCCTCCGATACATCTGGCAATCGCGCGAGCTCGGCTACGCGCATTGTGCGCAAACGCGCCAACAGCGCGGTTTCCAATGAGCGATTGTCCACAAGATATCCGCTGGAAAGTTCATCGCTCAATATTTTGTATGCGGATGGATTGTAACATTTCTGTAAATATTTTCCGTTCGACTCCACCGTCTCAATTATTATGCGAAGTTCGCTGGCGCTAAGACCTCCTCTTCTGGGTACCGCTAGAAACTCGATTTCCATGCCTTTCAGTGCGGTGATATATTCCACATTTAACGTATCGTTTGGCTTTCGCAGGCATTGCGAAGCCGCAAAATCCATTTGCGCAAGGGCTTCCTGACGTGCTGTGGCGAATGCCGCCCCCTCCCCTACCCGCCGTTTTAGCTCGCGAAGGACGCCCTCATCCCGCAAACCGGCCGCCGCTTTCTTTAAGATATTAATGTCGCCGCACTCGCTGCCAAAGCTCAGAAGATCAATGCAGCCAAGCGCTTTGATTATTTGAACCGCTGCCCTGCAAAAATCTTGCGCTCTGGCGCACGACCATGGCGTTGGGAGGCAAATAACCAGATCCGCCCCATGCTCCAGCGCCATGCGCGCGCGCGCACTCTTGCGCAGGATGGAAAATTCGCCGCGTTGTACGGTGCTGCCGCTCATCACAACCGCGATATGTGTGGCTCCAGCCGCTCTTGTTTGTGCAATGTGATAGATATGACCGGAATGAATCGGGTTATATTCAGCTATAATGCCAGCTACTTTCATGAAAAAAGCACCTCAAAAAAAAAATTTCAAAAAACCGAAAATTTGCTTGACAAATTGGAACATTCGTGTTATACTATGCATAAAGAAGGGACGCTCATGCATGAGGATCACCGCAAGCGGGTGCGGGCACGCTTTTTAAGCGCCGGGCTGCCCAGCTTTCCGCCGCACAATGTTTTGGAATTTCTCTTGTTCTATTCAATTGCCCGCCGGGACACCAATGAAATCGCGCATCGCCTGCTGGATCGTTTTGGGTCACTCGCGGGAGTGTTGGAGGCGCCCCTTGAGGAACTCTGCAAGGTAGATGGCATCGGAGAAAATTCCGCCGTGCTGATCATGTTTATTTTTCAGCTGGCTAAACGATATATTTCTGAGCAGGCAGGAAATAAGCTCTCCTTTGATTCCACGGAGGAATTTCGGGACTATGTAATCGCGCAGTTTGTGGGATGCAAAAATGAGGTGGCATATTTGCTGTGCCTCGACAACGCCGGGCAACTGTTAAAGTGCTGTTCTGTTTCCCTGGGTACGAAACACGCGGTGAATCTGGATAATCGCACGCTGCTAGAGACGGCTTTCCTTCATAATGCCACAAATGTGGTTCTGGCTCACAACCACCCGAACGGGTTGGCGGCTCCCTCCTCCAACGATGTGAAAAGGACCGAAAGCGCCGCAAGGCTGTTCCAACGGGTGAATATCAAGTTATTGGATCACTTGATCGTCGCTTCGGGAGAGTGCTTTTCCATGGCGAATCATCCAAAATTCACTCGCATATTTATGAATAACCTGATACCTTTGACGGGACAAATCGCGGCGGATGTGACATAGCATTTGGATTGGAGGGCTGCAATGGATTATTTTCAACTGCGATCGGAATTCGCGCCGACAGGCGACCAACCGGAGGCAATTGCCGCCTTGGTGGAGGGACTTCGCCGGGGTGATGTTTCGCAGACCCTATTTGGCGTCACAGGCTCAGGCAAAACCTTCACAATGGCGAATATCATTGCCCAGGTGAACCGGCCGGCATTGGTTTTGGCCCACAACAAGACCCTGGCCGCGCAGCTGTGCAGTGAGTTTCGCGAGTTTTTTCCTGAAAATGCCGTCGAATATTTTGTCAGCTACTATGATTATTACCAGCCAGAGGCGTATATCGCGGCCACGGACACTTATATAGAAAAGGATTCGTCTATCAATGACGAAATCGACAAGCTGCGGCATTCGGCCACTTCGTCGCTCTCGGAACGGCGGGACGTGATTATTGTCGCCAGCGTTTCGTGCATATATTCGCTGGGAAACCCCATTGACTACAGGAACATGGTGGTCTCCCTGCGGCCCGGCATGCAGAAATCGCGCGAGGATTTGATCGCGAAGCTTGTTGAGATCCGCTACGAGCGCAACGATATCAGTTTTACGCGCAATACGTTCCGCGTGCGGGGGGACGTCGTCGAGATTTTCCCCGTTTATTCCTACGAAGTCGCGATTCGCGTCGAGTTTTTTGGCGATGAAATCGAGCGTATTTGCGAGATCGCCGCGCTGACGGGGGAAATCAGAAGCGTGTTGCAGCATGCGGCGATCTACCCTGCGTCTCATTACGTTGTAGCACCCGAGCGTTTGCAGCAGGCAATCGAGGAAATCACGGCGGAGGCAGAGGTCCAAGTAAAAAAATTCGAGGCAGAGGGCAAGCTGATCGAAGCGCAGCGCATTAAACAGCGAACGCAATACGACATGGAGCTATTGCGCGAAACCGGGTTTTGCAAGGGCATAGAAAATTATTCGCGGGTGATGGCGGGAAGGCCGGCCGGCTCCGCGCCATTCACGCTGTTTGATTTTTTTCCCGAGGATTTTGTTTTTTTTGTGGACGAATCGCACATCTCATTGCCGCAGGTACGGGGCATGTACTTTGGCGACCGAGCGCGCAAGGAGAACCTTGTCAATTTTGGGTTCCGCCTGCCTTCCGCGTTCGATAATCGTCCGCTGAATTTCGATGAATTCTACGCGCGGCTGGGGCAGCGGATTTTCGTCAGCGCAACCCCAAGCGAGTTCGAGCGGCAGGAAAGCACGCAGGTAGTGGAGCAAATCATCCGACCGACGGGGCTGCCGGATCCGGAAGTCGTCGTGAAACCGACGCAGGGGCAAATCGATGACCTTATTTCGGAAATCAACCTGCGCGCGGCACGACAGGAACGGGTGCTTGTGACCACATTAACCAAAAAAATGGCGGAAGACCTCACCACGTATATGAACAATGTCGGCATCCGCGTGCGATACATGCACCATGACATCGAGACGATCGAACGCATGGAGATCATCCGCGACCTGCGCCTTGGGTTGTTCGACGTGCTGGTGGGGATCAACCTGCTGCGTGAAGGCCTTGACCTGCCGGAGGTTTCGCTCGTGGCGATCCTGGATGCGGACAAAGAGGGCTTTCTTCGCTCGCAGACTTCGCTGATTCAAACCATTGGCCGGGCGGCGCGCAATGCCGAGGGTATGGTCGTCATGTACGCGGACGAGGTCACAGCTTCCATGGAGCGGGCAATTACCGAGACGCAGCGGCGGCGCGACAAACAGTTGGCGTATAACGAGGCCCATGGCATCGTGCCCGCGTCCATTCGCAAGGATGTGAGGGATCTGCTCGAAATCAGCAGCAAGGCGACGCTGGAGAAGCAGAAAAACGAAGCGCTGCCCCATCAAAATCTATCGCGCGCGGAAAAAGAGAAGACGATCCGGCAGCTGACCGTTGAAATGAAAGCCGCCGCCCGTCTGCTGGAGTTCGAGCATGCGGCCTATCTGCGCGACAGGATTGAGGAACTAAAAAACTAACGCGATTCAATGAATACGGCAAAGAACGCTTCTCCAACGCGTTTGAGGAAATCCCCTGTTTTTGTCAGCGCCGCACTGCCCCAAGTCAGCAGGGCCGGCTGCACTTCAGGATACCGTACGCTGAGCACCGCGGCGGTACCCAGCGCCAAAAGGCATATCAAAAGCGCAAACTTGATGAATTTTGACACAATACCGCTCTCCCTCGCATTATCTGCCCTTATTATACAATATACGACGCAAAAATGCAAGAAAAAATTGTTGTTTTGTCAGTCCGAGGTCTTATAATATTTGTTGACAAGTGCAGGCTATGGCTATATAATTGAAGTACAACAAAAATACATTGGAAGGATGATTTTTTTATGGCAAAGAAATTTGGCAGACCGTTCGCCCGCGCTGCCGGCCTGGCGGCGGCGGCGGGAGGCGCCGGCCTGGCCATTGGGGCCTTCGCCTACAGCCAACTGCTTTCTAGAAAGGCGGCCAAGCGTGGTTTCAACCAACTATCAGACGAGGATGCGCTGCTGGGGAAGGAAGGGGCACATCTAAAAAAAGAGCAGGAAAGCCTATGGGATCGCCTTTTGGCGCGCGCCATGGGAGACGCTGCTGGGCTTGAGGACTTCTATGATAAGCCGTATTACCCATCATTCTTTGATGGCTTGCAGTGGTTTTTCGCAAAAAAGCCTGAAAAGATTGCCATTGACTCCCCCAGGGGATCGCGCATTCACGCGGACATGATTTTGAACGAAAAGCCCTCCGACGTCTGGGTTATCTGCGTACACGGCTATTGCAGTTCCCCGCGGGATTTCGGCGGGGCTGCGAAGATTTATCATGAATGGGGCTACAATACGCTGCTGCCGTACCTGTGCGGGCATGGCGACAGCGAGGACAATTTCGTTTCCATGGGCTGGCTTGACCGCTTGGACATCGTCGCCTGGGTGGATTACCTCGTGCGCGAATACGGCAGCCCGAAGATCATCCTGCACGGCGTTTCCATGGGCGCCGCCACGACGATGATGGCCACCGGCGAAGACCTGCCCGCCAATGTGATTTGCGCCGTGGCCGACTGCGGCTACACCTCCGTTTGGGACGAATATGCCGTGCAGGCGAGGGAAACCCTGCACATTCCCGTTTCCTTGCTGTATGCGCTGGATGCCGTCGTGCGCATGAAGCATGGCTTTTCCCTTAAGGAAGCCTCCAGCATCAATCAGCTGAAAAAATCGAAGACGCCCACATTGTTCATCCACGGCGACGCGGACGATTTCGTGCCCTTCTGGATGCTCGAGCTGGTTTACGACGCCTGCGCCGCCGAGAAGGAAAAGCTGGTTGCGCCGGGCGCGGGGCATGCCGAAGCATGCTATCAGTTCGAGCTGTATTACGGTGCCATCCGGGATTTCATCAACCGGTACCTGCCGGAGGAATGAGGAACATACGCTGAAGCTGCTCGTTTGCGTCAAGCAAGTGCCGGATACGACGGAAATCAAGATGGATCCGGGGACAAACAACCTTCTCCGGGAGGGCGCTGCAAGCGTTGTGAACCCCTATGACGAATATGCCCTGGAAATGGCGGCGCGCGTCAAAGACGAGTGCCCGGGCACCCGCGTCACCGTGATATCCATGGGGCCGCGGCAGGCCGAGCGCGCACTGCGGCAATGCCTTGCCACCGGCGCGGACGACGCTTATCTGGTAAGCGACAGCGCGTTTCGCGGCTCCGATACCCTGGCGACAAGCTATGTCCTCTCCAAGGCCATTCGTTGCTTGGAAGCGCGGCACGGCCCCTTCGATCTCATTTTGTGCGGCAGGCAGGCCGTTGACGGCGACACCGCGCAGACCGGCCCGCAAATCGCGGAACATTTAGATGTCCCGCAGATTACGTTCGTAAAAGAATTCAATATGCGCGACGGCACACTGCTTGCCAATCGGGAAACGGAACGCGGCACGGAGCTATGGGAATCGGCCCTTCCCGCTGTTATAACTATGACCAAGCCGGAGTTTGAGCCGCGCTGCCCGACGGTCGGCGCGAAGTTGGCCGCGAAGTGCGCTATTGTCAACGTGCTGGCGATGGAAGACATCAAGGCCGCGCCCGAGCGCTGTGGCGCGAAGGGCTCGCCGACGGCCGTGAGGAAAACCTTTATACCAGCGGCCAAAAAACAGTGCGTGTTCGCCTGTGACGCCGCCGGGCTGGCCCGGCTACTCCTGCCGCACTTGAACGCTAATTCAAAACCTGAATGTATTAAGCTCCCAGCCCAGGCCACTTATTTTGAAGCAGCCGACGTATGGGTGTGGATTGAGAACCGCGGCGATGCGGCCGCGCTTCTGCATGCCGGACGCCGCGCCGCCAATCTCCTGCGAACGGGGCTGGCGGCAATCGTGCTGGGGCATGGGATCGAAAGCGCCGCCAATGCCATGCGCGGCGCGGATCGCGTTATTTTTATAGATGACCCGGCGCTAGCCGAGTACAACGCGGAAACTTACGCCGCCGCGATGCACGGCCTTACGAAAGAATACGAGCCCGATACGATTTTGTTCGCGGCAAGCCGCGACGGGCGGGATTTGGCGCCGAGGCTTGCCTGCCGGCTGCGAACGGGCCTTACCGCCGACTGCACCGGCCTGGAAGCCGACCCGCAAACAGGGCATGTCCAATGGATACGCCCGGCGTTCAGCGGAAACCTCATGGCGGTGGTGGAGTGCCACGCCCGCCCGCAGATGGGCACGATTCGCCTGGCCGGCAAGGCGGTTGAGGGCATGGACAGTCCGGCAGCCGAAGTCATCCGGGCGCGTGTTGACCTTCCGGCGCCTCGCGCCCGTTTACTGAAACGGCATGACAAATGCAATGACAGCGGTTCGATTGCGGATGCCGAAATCATCGTATCCGGCGGGCGCGGCATGGGCAAGGCGGAGCGCTTTACATTGCTGCGCGAGCTGGCCGAAGTAATGGGCGGGGCAGTCGCGGGGTCCCGCGCGGCGGCGGACGCCGGGTGGCTCCCGCGCGCGTACCAGGTTGGGCAGTCGGGCAGAATGGTCAGCCCAAGGCTTTACGTCGCCTGCGGGATTTCCGGCGCGGCGCAGCACCTGGCGGGGATAACCGGCGCGAAGGTCGTCGCCGCCGTCAACAGCGACCCCGAAGCCCCGATCTTCGACGCCGCGGATTACGGCTTGGTCGGGGATATCCGGGAGGCGCTTTCGGTCATGATAGAGGAAATCAAGCGCTTGCATGTTGACAAATAACATGAAATGTGGTATGCTGTTGTTATGGATTACAAACAATTATTAGAGGAAAAGTTTCCGGGTAGGCAGTTGGAATGCGCCATGGACCAGCGCGGCATTCTTACGGTATCCGGCGAATGCGAGAGCTGGGAACAGTTGATTGACATCGGCCATGCCGCGGCAAAGCTCGGCGGCGTGAAGAATGTCGTGAGCGAAATGACCGTGCGCGGACTGGATATCCCAAAAAAGGACTACTCCGCTTTCAAAAGTGGCGGGGAAGTCATCGGCGTTGTTGACAGCGTTGACGTGCTGGTCATCGGCGCTGGGATTTCCGGCTGCGGCATTGCCCGGGAACTCGCGAAGTACGACCTTCGTATTCTTGTCATCGACAAGGCGGAGGATGTGGCCACGGGCGCCACCAAGGCAAATAATGGCAACATCCATCCCGGCCACGATGTTACTGCCGGCACACTGAAGGCAAAACTCAATATTGAAGGCAACCGCATGTATACCAAATGGGCCGAAGAGTTGGGCTTTGAGCTGCAGCGCTGCGGCGCGATGGGCGCTGTGGCGGACAAACGGTTCCTGCCAATTGTGGACATCGTGTGCAAAAAGGCCGTGGAAAACGGCGTGGACGGCGCGGTTATGGTGGACGGCGAACGGGCATACGAACTGGAGCCAGGCCTTGCGCGCAATGGCGACGAGGGCATCGAAGGCGCGCTTTGGCTGCCCTCTATGGGCTTGGTGGAGCCATATAAAGTCGCCGTGGCTCTTGCGGAAAACGCGGCGGATAACGGCGTGCGCTTTTGGTTCAACTGCACCGCGGCGGATATTTTACATAGCGACGGCGCCGTGCAAGGCGCGGTGACCAGCAAAGGAATTGTCCACGCGAAGTATGTCGTCAACTGCGCCGGCGTGTATGCGGACGAAATTTCCGCCATGGCCGGGGACAAAAGCTATACCATCCATCCCCGCAAGGGCGTCATCGCCATCCTCGACAAAAGCCGCGTTCCGCTTTACGACAGCCTGCTGGACGTCATTGATATGAACTATGTTATGGCGAAAAAAGGAAATTCCAAGGGCGGCGGGATGTGCCGCACCCCCGAGTGGAATATATTGATGGGCCCTTCCGC
>Ga0123356_10002615_pt1 | contig 19177 bp, 19 predicted proteins | sample TergutEmb28metaG_2_FD_92546 | JGI IMG/M metagenome (GOLD analysis project Ga0123356, IMG submission 92546) | Embiratermes neotenicus P3 segment gut microbial communities from Petit-Saut dam, French Guiana - Emb289 P3 | ecosystem: Host-associated > Arthropoda: Insects > Digestive system > Gut ...
CAAGCTGCCTAACAAAAGCGTAAGCATGGATGCTAACAATAAAACTCTAAAAGAAAGACAATAATTTAGGAGGAACAAGCACTATGATGCGCTCACTATTTTCCGGAATATCCGGACTTCGAAACCACCAAACAAGAATGGACGTTATCGGTAACAATATCGCAAACGTAAACACAGCAGGTTATAAAACCGCACGCGTAATTTTCCAGGACATTTTCAGTCAAAACATTGCAGACGGTATGGCTAACCAAGACACAATCGGTGGTACAAACCCAATGCAAGTCGGTCTCGGTATCAGACTCTCAACAGTTGATATTATTCACAGCAGAGCAACCTTCCAACGTACCGACAAAGAAACAGACATGATGATAAACGGCGACGGATTCTTTGTTGTCGGTCAGGAAAACCCCGAAACAGGTCAGTATGAAACCTTCTACACCCGCGCAGGTAACTTTGACCTTGACAACGAAGGATATCTGGTTACAAGTAACGGTTTCTACGTAATGGGACGTACCTTCGAACTGAGCATGGGAGTTATCAGCCCCGGTAATGAAGTAGAGCACAGCAGAGGAATGATTGCTGCAGGAAGATTTCCGCTTAACCCAACAACGAACAATACATTACCTCTAAATGCTGCTTCACCTAACGGCAACTTCCGTGTCGGAGACATAATTCCGGCGGGAACTTTCACACAACAAGCGGCTGGCGGAGCATTAGAGGGTGTGACAGAAGTAACTGCCGCAAATCTGGCACTATGGAATTCAACTGTACTAACATTTGTCTCCACAGGAGCAGGTACCGATGCTGACCCATACGTAATCGCACAAGCATGGCCTCCGGCAGGCGGCTCAGGATTACCAAGTGTTACATACGTACCTGCACGTGCTCCCGTTTTCGGTCTTAAAGCAAGTGAAACGTATATGACAGGCAATGAGCAGGGACTATCAAGAATCAGAGCAGTAACCGAGCGTACAAGATTACCGATGGATCCTGAAACAAGATTACCCACGGGAGTTCCCCCGCGTCCTGTTGGAATGAATGATGACGATTATACAGCTCTTCTTGAGAATTGGATAGCGGATATGGATGCTCAGTTCGGAAGAGAAGAGGTCGGCTTACCGGGACTCGGTGTTGCAGACAACGGTGATATCTCAGTTATCGTAGGAAACTTAAAGCTGGTCATCGGACGCATAGCAGTTGCAATGTTTGCAAACCCCGCAGGTCTTGAAGCAGCAGGTAACAGCCTTTATCGTCAAACAGCTTCATCAGGTGAGGTTGTAATCACCGAAGCATTTGCAGACGGAGCAGGTAAAATCGAAGGCGGCGGACTTGAAATGTCAAATGTTGACCTCGCAAACGAATTTACCGACATGATAGTTACCCAACGTGGATTCCAAGCAAACTCCAGAATTATATCAGTAACAGACTCAATGCTCGAAGAGCTTGTAAATCTTAAGAGATAATAGGTAAATAGAGTTACGGTGATGTAAGATTCCAAATCTTACATCACCACAGCATAATAAGCGGGTTACCAAAGCTCGCTTGCGGCGAAGGGAGTTTATGATGATACTGGTAACACGACTTAACAAAGCTTCGCAGTTCTACGTCAATGAAGACTTGATTGAGTTTATTGAAGAGACTCCGGACACAATTGTCACACTTAACACAGGCAAAAAAATTACTGTAAGTGAATCCGGAATCGAGCTGGTAGAAAAAATCCGAGAGGAAAAAATACGAATTCGCAGAGCTGTGGCATTCTAAAAGATGGATAATGATACAATATATAGTATCAAATCCAAGAAAAACCACAATAAGTATTGACAATTCCGCTCAAATCCTGTTTAATGGAGTGATGGTATGCTGCGAATAGTAGTGTTCATTAAACAGATAGCAAAGGAGTGAGTGCAGTTTGTCTGAAATATTATCACAATCTGAGATTGACGAACTATTAAGTGCGCTCATGACCGGAGATTCAGATTCGGCAGCGGAAGCCACAGACGGCGAACCGGCGATGAAAGTCAAGGAATATGACTTTAGAACCGCCAACCGTTTCCCGAAAGAGCAAATGCGTACCTTCCACGTAGTGTTTGAAACGTACAGCCAGCTCTTATCCAACAGCCTGTCAAGTATACTTCGCGTATCGTGCGAGTGCGAGATACTATCAATAGAAGAGTGCTCTTACAGTGAGTTTAACAACTCGCTTCCGGCACCGGTAGTACTTTCGGTCATGGCAGCCGAACCGTTGCACGGCTCCCTGCTCATACAAATGTCGCCCGAGTTCGCATACATGCTTATAAGCCGCTTATTCGGCGGAGACAAAACAGGCGAAAACGCAAAGCAGTTTACCGAAATAGAGCTTGCTCTTGTAGAGCGTGTATTACGCCAGCAATGTGCGGTATTTGACGAAGCGTGGGAAAAGGTTATAGACGTTTCCATGAATATAGACAGGATTGAAACAAGCCCGCAGTTTGCTCAAATAACAGCTCCAAACGAACCTGTAGCAGTTATTATTATAAATATAACCATGGGTGAAGAATCCGGACTAATGAGTATTTGTATCCCTCAGACAGCAGTCGAACCCGTTGCTCAGCAGCTTAATACACGAATGTGGTTCTCAAGCGGTATAAGAGATGACGGCAGAGGAGAAGAAAGATTAGCAGCAATAACAGGAATGCTTATGCATTCACCGATACCACTGACAGCTTATTTTGAAACAACCCCTGCAACAGTATCAGATATAGTAAACCTTCAAGTCGGCGATGTTATTAAACTAGACCATCCGGTAGACGAACCTCTTACGATAAAGGTTCATCACATACCAAAGTTTAAAGCAAACATAGGTACCCTCGGACCTAGATATGCAATGGAAGTCGTCGATGTTCTGACAGAGGAGGAGGCACAAAATGAATCTCTCACAAGATGAAATTGAAGCCATGATGGCGGGAAACGCAGGCGGCGGAGACGCACCTGTAGCAACTGCTGACGCCGATGATTCAGGTGGCGATATAATGTCACCGGAAGCAATTGCAGCAATGCTTGACGATGCGGCAGGCGGAGTTGAGCCTGTTACCGAAGCAAGTGCAGACGACGGCGGTGGCAGCGATATAATGTCGCCGGAAGCGATTGCAGCAATGCTTGATGACGCGGCAGGCGGAGTTCCGCCTGTGGACGAAGCAGCTGCAGATGACGAACCTGCAGCCGAAGCAAGTGCAGATGACGACGTCAACGCCTCTGATGGAGGCGGTGATATGATGTCGCCTGAAGATATTGCAGCATTGCTTGAAGGCTCAGACGGAGCAGGCGACGCACCTGCGGAATCCTCAGACGGTGTTGCCGAAGACCCGCTTGCTGCTATTCCTGAGCTTGAGGGAATGCTGACACCCGAAGAGGTTGACATCCTGGGCGAAATCGGCAATATCAGCATGGGAGCCGTTGCAACAACGATGTATACGCTCCTTGACAGAAGAGTTGATATCACAACTCCGCGAGTACGTGTATTTAATGCCAAGGACGTACTGTCAGTATATAAAGTACCGTTCGTAGTAGCTACGATTGAATATACAAAAGGTATCGAAGGTACAAACCTGCTGGTACTGAAAATTGAAGACGCCGCACTGATAACAGACTTATTAATGGGCGGAGACGGTACATTAGAAGAGCCAATCGAACTCAATGAAATGCACCTTAGTGCAATGAGCGAGATAATGAATCAGATGATGGGTGCGTCTTCAACCTCATTGGCAAAGCTTCTGGGAACGCCGATTGATATAGCACCACCTAAGAGCTCAACAGTTGAGGCGGGATTTGATGTAACATCCTTACTCGGTGCTATGGAGATGGTTACAAAAATCAGCTTTGATATGGAAATTGAAGGCTTGCTTAAGAGCGAACTTATACAGCTTGTTCCTTATGATGTCAGCCGTCAGTTCGCTAAGCAGTTTATGGATGCAGGAGTTGGTGAACCACCGGCAAGTGCAGGAGCACCGGCAGCAGCACCCCCGCCGGCAGCAGCGGCACCGCCACCCCCACCACCCGCAGCAGCGGCTGCACCACCACCGCCTCCACCTGCGGCAGCAGCTCCGCCACCGGAAGCTGCACCCCCACCGGCTCAGCCATATCCGGCACCACCGCCTATGGCAGACCCATACGCACAGGCACCGTACCCGGCTCAGCCATATCCGCCGCAGCCGTATCCACCACAACCATATCCGCCACAGGCATATCCTACGCAGTATCCTATGGGCGGACCCGGCGGAAGAGTTGTTGACGTTCATCCAATGCAATTCCAGGCATTCGACTCACAAGGACCTGCCGGAGAACCAAAGAGCATCGACCTGGTATATAACATTCCGCTTCAAGTCAGCGTTGAGCTTGGAAGGACAAAGAAAGAAATCAGTGAAATTCTCGAATTTAATCTCGGAACAATCATCGTACTCGACAAAATTGCAGGAGATCCTGTTGAGATAGTTGTAAACGGCAAGATGATTGCAAGGGGAGAGGTAGTTGTTATCGATGATAGCTACGGTGTAAGATTAACTGATATAATTAACAGCTAAGTTGTGAAGAGTTAAAAAATTACGATAATCCGCTATTGCATTAATAGCGGATTATCTGTATAATGGATGAATCATATGTAAAGGACGTGATAGCGGTGGGAATAGTCGATACAAATATCCTTCTGGAAACAGGAACTAATGAACTTGAAATATTGGAGTTTATCATATCGGGCAACAGCTACGGCATCAATGTTGCCAAAATTACTGAGCTTATGCAAGCCCAGGAAATTCAAGAAATGCCACTTGCACATCCTTGTGTTGAGGGTATCTTCCAACCGAGAAACGAAGTTTATACAATAGTTGACTTATCAAGATATCTTGGTCTTGGTGTATCGGATAATCCGGAAAAAGATATTTTCATTATTACAAACTTTAATCAAATGAATATTGCTTTCCATGTTCACGAGGTTGAGAGCATATTCCGCATATCCTGGAATGACATCGAAAAGCCGGACTCCATTATTTATGGCGGTGATGAGGGTGTTGTAACCGGTATCGCAAAGGTTAATGACAGAATTATCTCAATTTTGGACTTTGAAAAAATCACATTTGATATTAGCCCCGAAACCGGTATTGATCTGAGCACAGTGCAGGCATACGCAGGGCTCGACAGAGAGCATATTCCGATTGTAGTAGCCGAAGACTCGGCACTTCTCAGAAAAATGTTAACAGAAGCACTGCACACATCGGGCTATAATAACCTTACCGTTTTAAATAACGGCGAGGAAGCATGGGACCACTTAAACAAAGTTAAAGCCACAGGTGTTGCGGATATTAGCTCCCTTGCAAGCTGTCTGATAACAGATATTGAAATGCCCCGCATGGACGGTCACAGATTAACAAAGCTCGTTAAAACCGACCCTGCTCTTATGGGTATTCCCGTCATTATTTTCTCATCCCTGATTGACGAAAATATGCAGAAAAAAGGCGTTGAAGTCGGTGCGGATGCTCAGCTTTCAAAGCCGGAAATTGCAAACCTTGTCGGCTTGGTAGACGTTCTGGTCAACCGAAATAAAGAAGCCGCAATGAGCGTGTAAGTTAAAAAAAGTAAAAAAAGTACCAACCTTTCGGTTGGTGCTTTTTTATGTTTCTTTTAATCGGCTTCTCTTAATCGCCGTGGTCTTCTTCGACCTTCATGAAAGCTTCTGCGACATCGGGGATGAGGTCTACTATATCGGGGTCGAATTGTGTGCCTTTTCCTTCTGAAATGATGTTTAGAGCAATTTCGTGAGAGAAGGCATCTTTATAACATCTTGGGCTGACAAGAGCGTCATAGACGTCTACTACTGATATGATTCTGGCTGAGAGCGGTATATCTTCGGCACTCAGACCTGTTGGATAACCGTTGCCGTCCCAACGCTCGTGATGATAATGGCATATGTCCTTTGCGTATTTAAGGTAATTATCATTATCGGGGAGGTTTTCGGCTATGCTGTCTATGATGTGACTGCCCACTGATGTGTGGGTTTTTATCATATTAAACTCATCGTTTGTTAGTTTGCCGGGTTTAAGAAGTATTCCGTCGGGTATTCCGATTTTGCCGATATCGTGAAGTGCCGAGGCTTTGATTAATGATGAGATATTTAATGCCTCAAGAGCTGCTTTGAATTTGTCGCTTTCAAGCATTCTTTTTATAAGAATATCGGTTAATAATGTTGTTCTGCGTATGTGGGTGCCTGATTCAAGGTTTCTGTATTCGATTATTGTTGCGAGAACCTCAAGTGTTGACTCATATGTTTTTGTTACTTCTGCGGTTTTCCTTGTAACAAGCTGCTCGAGATTATGGCTGTAGCGTGCCAGATTTATATGATTGTCGACACGGGCACGTACAACGTCGATGTTAAACGGTTTTGTTATGTAGTCCGCTGCTCCTGCTTTTAGTCCTTTTGATTCTATTTCTTCGGAGTCTGTTGCTGTAATAAATAAAACAGGGATGCTTTTTGTTGCATTGTTTTTCTTTATTTCTTCAAGTACTTCAAAACCATCCATTCCGGGCATCATGACATCAAGCAAAATTGCCGTAGGAAGCTTCTCTGCAGGAATGCCGTCATCTGTGGGAAACAATATTTTCAGTGCTTCGATACCACATGATGCTTCAAGAATTTCATAATCGTCCTTGAGGGTTTCTCGTAGAATCTCCCGATTTATGTCGACATCATCTACTATCAGGATAAGATCATTTTTGTTTTCCATAGAAATAGCAATCCTTTCGTAAGGCAGAAGAGTTTGGCTACGACATTTCTACAATTTGCTGTGATGTTTCATAGTATGCGTGCTTTAGTTCTGCGAAGGTGTTTGAGTGGTCGAGTCCGTTTTTCACTTTCTCTTCAAGCTCCTTGGCAGTTGCACTTAGCTTGATGAGAGAAAGGTTTGCGGCTACTCCTTTGAGAGTGTGTATAAGGCGGGAGGCTTCATCCATTGCACCGATGTTGAGTGCTTCCTCAAGAGGGTCGATATGGTCGCCGCCCGTAAACTGATTAAGCAGTCGCTTGTATAAATCCATGCTGCCGCCGATACGTTTGAGCGCATCTTGAACATCAATTATTTCCTTGTTAATATCCAAAAAGTTTCACCTCGCATGCTTTTAGGTTATACCTCATCAGATTATAACACTTAATCGATTAAGAATGCAACACTTTATATATTTACATATCATGAAATTCTATATTTAAAGCGATTAATAAGCACGGTATTTAATCAGTATATTGAGTCAATATGGCTTTATGCTTCCTCAAGTACATTTTTCATATTATACATGCCGGGTTTTTTGCCTGCCATAAACCTTGCGGCTTTAAGTGCTCCGGCTGCAAATACATCACGTGATGCTGCTGTGTGCCGCAGCTCGATAACCTCATCTTGTCCGGCGAAAATGACATCATGGACACCAACAATTGTGCCTCCGCGAACAGCTGATATTCCTATTTCATTTTTGTCTCTTGGTGTGCTTTTACTGTTGCGTTCATAGATGTATTCAGGCTTGTGAGGCATGGCTTCGGCGGCTGCGTCAGCCAACATTAGCGCAGTGCCGCTGGGTGCGTCTACCTTGCGTCTGTGGTGCTTTTCAACGATTTCGAGGTCAAAATCCTCACCCAGAACAGTACACGCCCGCTTTATCAAGTCGGCAAGCAGGTTTATTCCAAGCGACATATTTCCGCTGCGAAACATGGGGATTGCTTCAGAAGCTTTTGCTATTTCTGCAAGTTGCTCGTCGGAATATCCTGTAGCACACAGTATGAGCGGCAACTTTTTTGCTATACTATACTTGAGTAGATTCTCAAGTGCTGCGGGGTTGGAAAAGTCAATAATAACATCAGCCTGCTCGGTAATGTCGTCAGGGCTTGCGTAAACCGGATAGTCTGCGAGCTTCTCTGCGTTAATGTCGATTCCGGCTGTAATTGCTACTGTTGGGTCACTTTTAACCATTTCCGTGACAACACGTCCCATGTATCCGTTACATCCGGCTAATATTATCTTAATCATAAAAGATTCTCCGTTTATTTTATCAGCCCAATATCTATCATTGCTTTTTTGAGCTTTTCAATATTTTCCGGTGCCATGTCGCATAGCGGCATTCTTGGTTCTCCGACGTCTTTGCCCATGAGATTTAGAGCTGTTTTTACGGGCATAGGACTTGTTTCAATGAATAGGTTGCGGATTAGGTTGAAGTATTTTAGCTGTAGTGCTGCTCCGTTTTTGAAGTCTCCGTCCAGACAGAATTTTGTCATTTTTGCCACTACATCCGGGACTATGTTTGCAAGAACTGAAATTACGCCTTTACCGCCGAGTGACATCATCGGGACTACGTCCTCATCGTTGCCGCTCCAAAAGTAAAAGTTGTCGCCGCATGCGGCTATTGTTGTTGCTATAAGTGCGAAATCGCTTGACGCTTCTTTTGCTCCGAGAATGTTCGGGTGCTTTGATAGTTCGATATAAGTGTCGGCAACGAAGGTCATTCCGGTACGTGCCGGTACGTTATATACGATAATCGGGATTTGCACTCTGTCTGCAATGAATGTGAAATGCTTGACAAGTCCTCTTTGCGAGGTTTTGTTGTAATAGGGTGATACCATCATGAGTGCGTCGGCACCGGATTTCTCAGCCGCTTGTGACAGGAAAAGCGCAGACTGAGTGTCGTTGCTGCCTGTGCCTGCAATAACTTTCACACGGTTGTTGACATGCTTGACGCAAAAGTCAATCGTAGCCGTGGACTCTTCAAGTGTCATAGTTGAGCACTCGCCCGTCGTTCCGTTAATAGTAATAGCAGACGTTCCCGCCGCAATCTGAAAATCAATAAGCTCACCAAGCATTTTATAGTCAACCTTACCGTCCTTAAACGGCGTAACAATCGCAACAGATGAACCTGTAAAAATTGGTGTTTTCATTATTTTATCCTTTCTTATTTGGAAGTATATAGCCTTCGTTGCAGAGTAGCTCTGCTGTTAGTATTGCGCCGCCTGCTGCACCTCGTAGGGTGTTGTGGCTTAGGCAGATGAATTTATAGTCGTACTGTGTGTCGGGGCGTAGGCGTCCTAGGCTTATCGCCATGCCGTTTTCGAGGTTGCAGTCAAGTTTTGTCTGCGGGCGGTTGTCTTCTTCGAAGTAGTGCATGAATTGCTTTGGAGCTGAGGGGAGGTTCTGGCGTTGCGGATAGCCTTTGTAGTCTTGCCAAATTTGCTTAATTTCTTCTATCTCCGGTTTGTTCTCAAAGCTCATGAATACAGCACCCATATGACCGTCGAGTGCGGCGACTCTGACGCATTGTGTAGTAATTGCAGGGGATGTTGCGGGAGCGATACTCCAATGATCGTCAGATTTGTCTTTAGTCAGGGTTCCCCATATTTTATGCGGCTCTATCTCAGACTTTTCTTCCTCACCGCTTATATAAGGAATGACGTTTCCTACCATTTCGGGCCATGTTTCAAAAGTTTTTCCTGCACCCGATATAGCCTGATATGTGCAAACAAGAACACGGTTTAAATTAAATTTAGTGTATGTGTTATGCAGAGCGTAAAGCGGGGGCATGTAGCTTTGGATTGAGCAGTTTGATTTTGCTGTGATAAAGCCTCGCTTTGTTCCCAATCGCTTTCGTTGAAAGTCGATAATATCTGTATGATGAGGATTAAGCTCGGGGATAATCATTGGTACATCGGGAGTCCAGCGGTGTGCACTGTTGCTTGAAACTACAGGGCATTCTGCTTTTGCATATGCCTCTTCAAGAGCTTTTATTTCTTCCTTTTTCATGTCAACAGCGGAAAAGACAAAGTCTACGGAATCTGCTACATCTTTTATATTTGCTTCCGCGGATAATACTGACAGCTTTTTTGCGGCTTCGGGAATCGGATCTGACATCATCCATCGTCCGTCAACAGCTTCCTCGTACGTTTTTCCTGCCGAGCGGCTGCTTGCGGCAACCGAAGCAAGCTCAAACCACGGGTGGTTGTTAATAAGCGTAATAAAACGCTGCCCCACCATCCCGGTTGCACCTATTATTCCAACTTTGATTTTTTTTGACCCGACTTTGTATTTTTCCATTGTGACTTAGTGAAACTCCTTGAAAAATCGTAGGTTTTAGTGTATCATACGCATGTTCGTTTTTCAAGTGTAAATGAAATGAGTCTTGATACAATGCAAAAGAGTGATTTTTACTTTGAACTGCCGCCGGAGCTTATAGCACAAACACCGCTAAAAAGCCGTGAACAATCACGGCTTCTTTACATGGATAAAATATCGGGAGCTCTTGAGCACCATCATTTTTATGAACTGTCTGATATGTTGCGAAGCGGCGACTGTTTGGTGTTAAACAACTCTCGCGTCCTACCGGCAAGACTGCTGGGACGACACATAGAAATAGTATTATTGCGTGAAAGACAAGAGGACGGTTGCGTTTGGGAGTGTTTAACAAAACCCGGGAAGAAAACCCGGGTTGGAGCCAAGATAGTTTTTGGAAATGGAGAGCTGACCGCAACGGTCAGAGAGGTGCTCGACAACGGCAATAGGCTTGTTGAATTTAATTTTGACGGCATATTTCTTGAAGTGCTTGAAAAGCTCGGTAAAATGCCGCTACCGCCATATATAACTGAAGAACTAGAGGATGCGGAGAGATATCAAACTGTTTACTCGAAAGAGCTTGGCTCAGCAGCTGCACCTACGGCAGGGCTGCATTTTACGGAGAGTCTATTAGATGAAATAAGAGCCAAGGGTGTTGATATTCAATATGTTACGCTGCATGTCGGATTAGGGACATTCAGACCGGTAAAAACAGATAATATTAAAGACCATGATATGCACGCCGAGTATTTTATTATTTCAAAAGAAACTGCTGACATAATAAACAAAACAAAAATCAACGGCGGACGAGTAATTGCAGTCGGCACAACTTCATGCAGGGTGCTTGAATCATGTACCGATGACTCGGGAACAATTACCGATGACTCGGGATTCACAGATATTTTTATCTATCCCGGCTATAAGTTCAAATGCATCGACGGATTAATAACAAACTTCCACCTCCCCGAAAGTACGCTGATAATGCTGGTATCAGCACTTGCAGGCAGAGAAAATACCCTCCGTGCCTACAACGAAGCAATACGCGAAAGGTACAGGTTCTTCTCATTCGGTGACGCTATGTATATAGGATAACACAAGAATATATGTTATCTGCGTCACCGTGGTGATTGCTACTAAACAACTTCTAATTCCCGCTGTTCTCCCGTAAGGCTTAATCCGCCGTTTGACGTAACTAAATAGGTGTTTTCGCTTCCAACCATTCCTCTGCCATTCAAGCTAATTTTCGGCTCGATGGCTATTGTCATGTTTTCCTCGAATGGAACAGTGAAGGTTCTTGCTATTACGGGCATTTCGTCTACGTTTAAACCAACTCCGTGTCCTATGAATGGCACTGTGCGACCAACTGCACCCATAAAACAATCTTTATATTCGTCGCTGACCGCAGCGGTCACTTTTGCATATATGTCGGAGGGAGCTACTCCCGGCTTCAACATTGATACAGCCATTCTCTCCAACTCTAAGCAATGATTGTGTGCGTTTATAGCATTTTCAGCTTGTGCTGTTTTATAGCTTAAAACCAATGTTTTGTCTATGTGATAGCCTTCGATTCCCGGTGCTATATCGACATATACTAAATCACCTTTTTGCAGGAAACGGTTTCGATTCCCAAGCACAGGGACTGCAGAGCATAATCCGTTTACTCCTGCTGCTCCGTTAAATGCCGACGGGTATAGAGTACTTTCACCAAATGCAACATGCCCAAGGATAGAGTCGACGTTTCGCATAGCAAACCGGCTGATACCATGAAATCCGCTATTTAAAAACACTTTGAACAACTCCGCTCCAAGCTCAACCTCAGACATACCTTCTTTTAACAGCTTCGGTAGACTTTCTCTATAAATTCTGTCAGTCTCCAATCCGGCTTGTCGCATAAGTTCAATTTCATATTTACTTTTTATAGCTCTTGTATTTAATAAAACACTGTCGAGAGGGAGCACATTATTAAACGGCATATACTTTTTAAGCAAACCGAACCATTCAAGTGTAGCATTAGCAGTATCGATGTACAATGTGTCAGGTAACGTGGGACTTGCCTCGGCAATTTCCCGAAAGCTCTTCATCGGACGAACATCATCAAGCTCCGAATCAACAACAGCCCGCTCAAAGCTCCGCCGCACCCAAAGAGTCGCTCCTTCACCTCGCTTAATAAATAACACACCATCACATACAGTCCCGGTAAGATAAAACATATTCACCCCACCAACAACAGCACACAACTCCCAATCCGGATAAGCAATCGTCATATTATCAGAAAAACTTTCTAATCGTGATGTAAGCTCGCTTTTTGGAATTTTGTTCATAGAATTATTCTCCTCTATGTCATGCGTTCGTAAGCTTTTTTGACTGCTTCTGTGACGATGTTGTAGACTCCGCTTTTGTTCATGTGGTTTATGCCTTGTTCGGTTGCTCCGCCGGGAGTTGCAACGGATTTTATTGTTTCTTTGAAGTTTCCGGTGCCGCTTGCGTTTTTGAATGTTAATGCTGCAATTTGAGAGGTGACTTCCGGAGAGAATCCCATTGATTCACCTGCTGCGGCGAACGCATCAATTAAGTATGCGGCATAGGCGAGCCCGCAGGCGGCAAATGCCATTACCCTTTCAATATTCTCAGGCTCTGTTTCAAATGCAAACCCGAATTGGTCAAATATAGCGGAAACATTTTCCGGAACTTTTGTATAAGCCATGACCCCCTCGTTAGTTGCGATGGCAATGGACGGCATTGCACGAGCAAGATTAACATGTCCGATGAGTGAGTATATTTTATCAAATGATTCGCCTGCCATCATACTGATTACAAGCTTGTCCTTCAAAGCAGTTTTGTCAATTTTTTCGGCAAGCTCCTCAAAAACATAACCTTTAACAATAATACATATAATATCTGCACTTTTGATTAAAGCATTGATTTCATCAACATTATAAGTATCAAAAGACTCATTTCTTGCTGCGGAAAGTGCAGTGTCCGAATTATCATAAACGGAAATATCCTGAGCCGAAACTTTACCGGTGCAAAGTAGTGCCGAGGCAAATGCTTTTCCAAGATTACCATAACCTATTATACCGAATTTCATATTAAGAACTCCTTTAACCAAGAACGCCCACAGCTTGCGCCGTGGGCGTTACATAACTAACATAATTTATTTTACGGCACGCTCGACTTTGCCGCTTCTAAGACAGCGTGTACATACATAAACACGCTTGGGTGAGCCGTCAACAATGGCTGCAACGCGTTTTACGTTTGGCTTCCACATGCGGTTGCTGCGTCTGTGTGAGTGACTGACTCTTATACCGAAAGATACGCCCTTATTACAATATGAACACTTTGCCATTTTACTTTCCTCCAAGTTTTTACCGATACAAATACGGACAACGGCGTTTATAATAACAAAAAAACCGTATAAATGCAAGTATTTTTTTGCTTTAATACGGATAAGAATTTTTATGAAAACAACAAATACTTGCAAATACTTAGTTTTTTGTATAAACTTAGGATAATAATGCTGTCTTTTGCAGATGGTCAGAGCGTTAGGAGTAATTTTAATGGAACAGGTTTATAGCTATAAGCTATCCAAGTTAACTGAGGATTTGCGTGCCGAAATCGTATATAGGTCATCGGATTTTGATGAAGTTTTGATTTATTCGGGTGATGTTCACCGTCCGGGCTTGCAGCTTGCGGATTTTTATGAGCATTTTGAGCCGACACGAATTCAACTTATCGGTCAGATGGAATCAGCATACATGGAAGGACTCCCCAGAGATGAGCGGCTTCGTAAGTGGGACACGCTCTTAAAGCACAAGGTTCCTGCGCTTGTAATGTGTCACGGCTCGGATATTACGGGAGCATTGCTTGAGTCTGCCGAAAAAAATGATGTAACTGTTCTAAGCTCATCTGCTCATACCACAGAAACAATGTCAAAGGTTATACGCCTTGTAAGAAGAGAAATTGCACCTCGCGTTACCCGCCACGGCGTGCTTGTTGAGGTTTATGGTGTAGGACTGCTTTTGGTCGGTGAAAGCGGCGTTGGCAAAAGTGAAACAGCTATAGAGTTACTAAAACGCGGACATAGGCTTATTGCAGATGACGCTGTTGAAATTAAAGCGATAGATGTTAACGTTATTCAAGGCACTGCACCCGAGCTTATACGACACTATGTTGAGCTTAGAGGGCTGGGTGTTATCGATGTTCGTCAAATATTCGGTTCCGGTGCGGTTAAGGATTATCAAAACATCCATCTTGTTTGCAATATCGAGCTTTGGAGAAATGATGCGAATTATGACAGACTGGGAATAACCGAGAACACGGTTGAGATTCTTGGTGTAAAAGTGCCGACAGTAACAATTCCTATTAAACCCGGGCGAAATCTTGCGGTAATTCTTGAGGTTGCAGCGATGAATCAACGCCAGAAATTTATGGGATACCATGCAGCACTGGAGTTTACAAAGCAGATAGATAAACACCTTGATGAGAAAATTGCTGATGCATCAGCTAATCATTAGGAGCTTGTATGGATGTAGTTAACCGTGCATTAGAGGAAATAAAAAAAGCATTATCAGGTATTGAAATCAAACTTGACGAGCCTTTTAAAGCACACACAACATTTAAAATCGGCGGAAACTCCCGTGCTATGCTCTTTCCGCAAAGTGCAGATGAAATAACGGAGATATGCAATATTCTCGACAAGCACGGTATAACGCCGCTGGTTATAGGTAACGGGTCAAATATACTTGCAAATGATGACACACATGATATTGTTGTAATTAATACGACAAAGCTTGATGGTATCTCGCTCTGCGATGAGAGCGGCGACTATAAAACAATTAAAGCTGATGCGGGCGTTTTGTTGTCAAAGCTTGCAGTTTTTGCTTATGAAAACGGATTAACAGGGCTTGAGTTTGCACATGGTATTCCCGGAACCGTCGGCGGTGCTGTTGTTATGAATGCCGGAGCGTATGGCAGCGAATTGAAAGATGTTATTTTTAATGTGACAGCGTACAGTAAAAATGATGGAATACAAACGCTGACCGCAGCGGACAGTGGTTTTTCTTATAGGAACAGTCGGTTTTCAAATACTGATGATGATGTGGTGGTTTCTTCAACATTCAAGCTAAAACCAAGCGAAAAAGAGGACATAAAAAAGAAAATGGATGAGCTCTGTTTTCGTCGCCGTGAAAGTCAGCCTTTGGAATTTGCCAGCGGCGGCAGCACATTTAAGCGTCCGAAGGAAGGTTATGCGGCGGCACTGATAGAGCAAGCCGGGCTAAAGGGATATACAGTCGGTGGTGCACAGGTATCAGAGAAGCATTCAGGTTTTGTTATTAACAAAGGAAATGCAGCATTTGATGATGTTATGGCAGTGATAAAGCATGTACAAGAAACGGTGCACAAACATTCGAGTGTAATGCTGGAACCGGAAATTAAGATAATAAGGGGTTAGAGTATGGATATTGTGATTATTTCAGGTATATCCGGAGCAGGAAAGAGCCGTGTTGCCGCAGTTTTGGAGGATATGGATTTTTACTGTGTTGACAATATGCCTCTTCAAATGATGCCTAAGTTTGCAGAGCTTTGTATTGCAACGCAAGGAAGGTATGAGCGTGTCGCACTTGTCACTGATATCCGTGCACTTGAGAATGAAGATGAATTGTTTAAAACCTTTGAAGAAATGCGTGAGCTTGGAGCTGTACTGACATTATTATTCGTTGAAGCAGAGACAGAGACTATAATCAGGCGATATAAAGAGACAAGGCGTCGCCATCCGCTCGATGTATCCGGCTCCAACTTGGAAGAAGCAGTAAAAAGTGAAATAGAAATGCTTGCAAATGTCAGAGCAAAAGCCGACGAAGTTATTGACACAACGGGACTTACACTGAGCAAGCTCCAACGCCATTTAAATTTGCTTTTTACCGATGAGCTTGATAACAAAGCATTAAATGTGAATATAAAATCATTCGGATTTAAGTATGGGTTACCTGTTGAGGCAGATATTTTGTTTGACGTGCGATTTATGCCGAATCCGTTTTATATTCCCGAGCTGAAAACGAAAACAGGACTGGATATGATAGTAAAGGACTATGTTTTTGGCTTTGAACAAAGTAATGTGTTTTTTAAGCAGTTTTGCGAAATGGTCGATATGCTGCTTCCTCATTATATTGATGAGGGGCGTCGTTATTTTGTGATTTGCTTCGGTTGTACAGGGGGTAAACACAGGTCGCCTGCAATGGCGGAGGCACTTATGGAATATTTGAGTGAACAAGGCTATCCGGTGGATTGCATTCATAGAGATATCGGGAAGGAATAATCTTTGCTGATGGAGAGCGAGCCATGTCATTTTCTTACAATACAAAAGCTGAATTATGCAGACTTGCACCGGAGGATACCTGCTGTGCTATAGCCGAATGCTACGGAATGCTACTGTACGGCAATACATTTAGCGTGCGGGAAATAAGGATTGTGACTGGAAACAGCGTACTCGGAAAACGCATAGTCAGTTTGTTCCTTTCTGCATTTAAAACATCGTTTGATGTTATGCCCGATGAAGACGAATCAGGAAAGCAGGCGTATGTCATTACAGACAAAGGAAAAATCGGGCGTATTTTTGAGATTTACGGATTCTCAAAAGAGAACTTGCTTGCTCATCATGTCAACCTTGGGGTACTTGAGAGCGAATGCTGTATAAAAAGTTTCGTTAGAGGAGTATTTCTAACCGGCGGAGCAGTAACAGACCCGACAAAGAGTTATCATCTGGAGCTTGTGACCGACCATTTTAATGTAAGCCGGCAGACATATTCACTATTGCTCGAAGCGGGTTTTACGCCAAAGGAAACATCAAGGAGCGGAAACTATATTATATATTTTAAGCAGAGTGCTGCCATTGAGGACTTTTTGACATATATCGGTGCTCCGATTCATGCAATGGAGCTTATGTCGGCGAAAATTGAAAAGGATGTACGTAATACTGTAAACAGGAAAGTAAACTGTGATACTGCAAATGTTTCAAAAACTGTTGATGCGGCTGCCATGCAAATTGATGCGATTGAAAAAATCAGGGTGTCGGGAGTGTTTGAATCACTGCCTGAAAAGCTTAAACAGGCTGCTGTTCTTCGTGTTGAAAATCCGGAGTTAAGCATAAAAGAGTTGGCAGAAATATCTACGCCACCGGTTTCAAAATCATGTATGAACCACCGAATTAGAAAATTAACTGAATTATCACGTTTGGATATTAAATAATTTAATGGAAATCTCAGTATTTTCCTTGACATAAGAATGCTTATGGGGTATAATCATGGTGGAAAGGTGTCCATCTTTAGCACAGCATGGAGGTGAGTTATTATGAGAGTATCCGGAGGACTTAATAATAACAGCATAAACGGCTTGTATAACACGATGATGCAAGGCAAGATTGCAATGCACAACAATCGGCTGAGTCGTGACTTGTTTCCCACAAACAATGCGCAGGGACAAGGTTCATTATCAGCAAATGCAATGCAATACATAAGCGATATCAAGTCTGCGTCAAGTGCAGTTTCAAGTGCAATCAGAGAGCTTTCAGGTCCTGCATTTTCGCAAAAAACGATGGTATCGTCCGATAACGATGTAATGACCGTCAGCTTCACAGGAAGTAATCTGAGCAACGTTAACGACATGAGCGTTAAGGTTGATCAAATTGCTATGGGTCAGCTCAACGAAGGCAATCGCATGGCTTCAAATGCACTATATAGCGGAGACCGCGGAAGCAACCGCTTTGAGATTGAAACAGGCGGAAAGACTACGCAGCTTTCAATCAATGTTCTTGCCGGCGATTCAAACAGAGACGTTCAGCAAAAAATGGCAACAGCCATCAATAATGCAGGTCTTGGTCTGAGAGCAACTGTAGAAACAGATTCGGCAACAAATACAAGCATGCTGAGAGTAGAGTCCACCAATGTCGGAACTGCCGATAGAAACGCAGTTTCGATTAGAGATGTGACAGGCAATGCAGTCGCACAAACAGGAGCAAATCAAGTTTCCCGCGAAAGACAAGATGCAATTTACAGAGTAAACGGCGGCGAAGCAAGAGTATCCCAGTCCAACAACGTCAATCTAGGCAACGGTGTTAGTGCAACTCTAAGAGCGGCATCCGACAGGGAAGTTACCGTTTCAAGAGGTAATGACATAAGCATCATAAGAGGTGTTGTCGAGAGCCTTGTAAGAAGCTATAACAACCTGTTCAGTGCAGCAGCAGAAAACGTTAACGACCCGAGAGCACAAGGTCTCGCATCTCGTTTAATGAATGTCACCGGAGCATTTTCAAGGTCGTTGCAAGACCTTGGCATCGGATTTGACAGCACCGGCAAAATGACAATTGACTCTGCAAGGTTTAATCAGGCAATGGAAAGCGGCAAGGTCGAGCAGTTCTTCACAGAAGGCGGAAGAAACTTCGGCTTCGGAGCAGCACTTGGTCGCCTAACCGACAATGTTTCAAACAACACATCAAACTTCGTAAGCAGTTCAATGTTCGGAAACTCAGTTGCAGGAAACTTCTCCTACTCAGGAATGGGCAATGCAATTCAATTTAGCTTAATGAACTCAGGCACATTGTTTGACTACATGTTCTAAAATTTGTTCTAAACCTGAAAATATGTTAAACTACAACCCTACAATGCAAAACATTGTAGGGTTGTTACACGCCCCCGTAGTTAAATGGATATAACAAGCCCCTCCTAAGGGCTAGTTGCCGGTTCGATTCCAGCCGGGGGTGCCAAAGATGAACAAATGACAACTCTTAATTCTAAGGAATTAACAGAGTTGTCATTTGGCATTTTATAAACAAAACGGCTGACATTGCATATCCACATAAGTTATACGAACCCATTCTAAAAATGAGAAACTCTGTTAATTCAATTTGAGAGTAGTTTTTAATGAAATCGAAGGGAGGTGAATCAAAAATGAAGCAATTAAAATCAATAGAACGAAGGCATGACGGCTCTCTGCCGAGAATGACACCCAGACAGAAACAAGCTGCAGTTAAGCTGATTCGGGAATCTTGTCACAATTACTGTGATGGAAGCTGTTTGATA
>Ga0123356_10002616_pt1 | contig 19171 bp, 16 predicted proteins | sample TergutEmb28metaG_2_FD_92546 | JGI IMG/M metagenome (GOLD analysis project Ga0123356, IMG submission 92546) | Embiratermes neotenicus P3 segment gut microbial communities from Petit-Saut dam, French Guiana - Emb289 P3 | ecosystem: Host-associated > Arthropoda: Insects > Digestive system > Gut ...
AGCAAAATAACAGACGATGCGCTGTATTCCGGAGCGACAACCGATACACTGACGCTTACAAATGTGCCAGTTGGAAATAACGGATATCTGTATCGATGTGAGATTACACATAATTCGGTTCCGGTTACGTCCGAGTCGGCTACTCTTACTGTTGCAGACGTTATTGCAACACCAATAATTGCGGCTGGAGGCTATCATTCGTTATCATTGAAATCGGACGGCACGGTTTGGGCATGGGGGTATAATGGTGAAGGACAACTTGGTGACGGTACAATGGTAAACCGCAGCGCTCCGGTGCAGGTTGCCGGGCTGAGTGACGTTATTGCGATTGCGGCTGGCGGCAACCATACAGTTGCACTAAAATCAGACGGCACAGTGTGGGCATGGGGATATAATGGTTCCGGTCAACTCGGCGACGGCACGACAACCGACAGCAGTTCTCCTGTGCAGGTTATCGGGCTAAGTAGTGTCACCGCAATTGTAGCTGGCGAACTCCATACGATGGCGGTGAAATCAGACGGCACAATGTGGGCATGGGGATATAATGGTTCCGGTCAACTTGGCGACGGCACAATAACAAACCGAAGTACACCTGTGCAGGTTACTGGGCTAAGTAGTGTCATCGCAATTGCGGCAGGCACTATCTATACAGTTGCACTAAAATCAGACGGCACGGTGTGGGCATGGGGATATAATGGTTCCGGTCAACTTGGCGACGGCACGACAATAGATCGCAGTATACCGGTGCAGGTTTCTGGATTGAGCGGTGTTACCGCGATTGCGGCTGGCGGCTCCCATACAGTTGCACTGAAAACAGATGGTACGGTGTGGGCATGGGGATATAATGTTTACGGACTACTTGGCGACGGCACAACAACAAACCGAAGTACACCTGTGCAGGCTGCCGGATTGAGTAATGTTACCGCTATTACGGCAGGCGTTGCCTATACAGTTGCACTAAAATCAGACGGCACAGTGTGGGCATGGGGATATAATTATTACGGTCAACTTGGCGACGGCACAACAACCGACAGCAGTTCTCCTGTGCAGGTTACTGGGCTAAGTAATGTCACCGCAATTGTGGCAGGCGGCAACCATACAGTCGCGCTGAAATCGGACGGCACGGTTTGGGCATGGGGGGATCATTATTACGGTCAACTTGGCGGCGATACAACAACAAACCGTCTCACCCCCGTCCAAGTCCTTGGCGGCGCAACCGGCGACACGTATCTTAAGTTATTCTAATCATTAACTTTGTCAGCGATAACTCTGTCAGTGGTTTATTTTCAAAATTCTACAAAAAAATTCAAAAAGCGGTTGGGGTATAACGCTGTCGAACAGCTTGGCGATGGTACGACAGCAGACCGCAGCGCCCCCGTACAAGTACTGGTGTGGACAAAGCGCACTGATTGTCATTGCGAGCACAGCGAAGCAATCCAGTAATCGCAACTGATTGTCATTGCGAGCACAGCGAAGCAATCCAGTAATCGCATTTGTTCTGGATTGCTTCGTCGTTTTACTCCTCGCAAAGACGTCAGCTCAGTTCTATTTGTCCTCTCCTGCAAGTACGCTTCCTAACATGGTTGAACCTTTGTCTTAACACTTCCCGTCTTTAATAATTAATCACTTTACATAACTCGGGGCAGCCGATATAATCTTTGGGTGAAGACTGAAGACAAAAAACTTAAAGTTTTAATGGGCATGGACTCGTATCTGCCGGACGTGGACGGAGTCGTGATGTGCATGCATAACTACTGTCTTGCGCTTAATGACAAGGTGGAATTGGATGCGATGGCGCCCAAAAACGACCCGCGCCACGTTGACACTTTCCCGTACAGGCTGACGCGCTGCAAATCGAAAGTTTTTCCGATTATCAGGATGTATTACGGCAAACCCGAAAAGGACAAGAAGTTCAAAACTCTGATTTACGGTCAGAAATTCGACATTATTCATATGCACTCCCCTTTCAACATGAGCAAATTTGCCCTAAAGCTTGCAAAGAAGACCAACACTCCGGCAGTTGCAACTTTCCATACCAACTTCCGCCCTATTTTCAAAAGCGTGGTGAAACTGGGGTTCATTTCAGAGTTCATGGTGAAAAGAGTCGGAAAAGCGCTTGGTAAATACGACGAAATCTTCGTCTGTACCCCAGAAGTTGAAGAGCAAGCCCGGTCGTTCGGCTACCGCGGCAAAGTATCCTTTATACCGTTCGGCTGTAGTTATGGTTTGTGCGCCGATCCAGATACAGCAGCGGCAAACGCCAACATGCAATTCGGAATCGCGGCAAACGAAACCGTATTTTTATTTGTCGGGCGCCTGATGGAACTTAAGCGCGTTGATTTTATTTTAGACTGCCTCAAGGTGCTGAAAGACGGCGGCGCGAAATTCAGATTCATAATCGTCGGTAAAGGTCCGCATGCCGAAAAACTGCAACAACAGGCAAAAACCCTGGGATTTACAGATAAGGAAGTCAATTTTATGGGCTTTGTTTCGGACGAGGACTTGAAATTACTGTACGCGCGCTCGGATTTGTTTTTGTTTCCCTCGCTGTATGATAATTTCGGTCTTGTAAAAATTGAGGCTGCGGCATATTCCACTCCTTGCCTCCTTATAAGGGACTCGGCAGCCGGTTATGGCGTAGCGGACGGTGTCAACGGATTCCTGTGTGACGATTCGCTTGAATCCTTTACCGGCAGAATCCGGGAAATTTTGCAAAACCCGGCAAGTTTAAAACAAGTCGGCAAAAACGCTGCGCGCGACATTTATCGCAGCTGGGACGACTGCGGCAAAATTTTGCTTGAAAATTATGCAAGGGTAATTAATGAAAAACAGCAAAACATAAAGCACACGCCCGTTCCCAAAAGCGTCGTAACCTTGGCAAGACGCAATCAAAAACGCAAATCCAGAAAAATCAAAAGCCGCGGAGCATCGGGTTGAAAAATTGTTGTTGATTTTTTTGGGTGATTGTTTTATACTTTGTACATACTAAAATTAAGGACGCGAAATGAAACACACCAGAAGAAACAGAATATTTTGTTTGCTTGTTATGATTACAGCGGTTCTTGCACTGCTTCCTTGGGGCGCGGCAAGTGTTATCGCGCACGCAACGACAAATGCGCCGTATTATTCGGAAGGACTGCATTCATTTGCAAAGCCTGTACAGGAACGTACAAGTTTCGCAAGCAAAGATTTCAAAATCACAAACCCTAATTTCGCAGACGGCAACATAACCGACTTTTTGTCAAAAAGCATCGCAGGATGGGAATCCAGCAATGCGCCAAACACTGTGATGGGCGTTGTCAATACAAACAGGTTTGATACTTTCAAGGGGAACCAGGAATTGGCGAAACTTGATTTCATGAAAACAAATCCTTCAAGTTCGGATCCCGCATCACCAAACGTTTTGGTAATTGCAAACAAAGCCGAGATGGTAACATCGTCCGCCGGTTTCACGCAAAACCTTGGAGAGTTTTGGGCAAACGGATACTTCGAAGTCAAGGTTGACTTTTATTCAATCGGCGGCGAGAGCGCGATTTACCTTATCCCCGACAAACCGTTTACAGACGGGCGGACATTGCCGCAAGTAAAAGTAGAACAGGCAAGTATTGCCCCGGACGGCAACAACGTGATTCCAAATGTAAGCGTTTGGAGAACTGCAACGTTTTTGGTCAAAACAAGCTTGCTGGAATCCGTGAATTTCAAGTTGGGACTCTATCTTGGCAAACACGGGGGCGGAGTTGCAGGCGGAGTGGTATATTACGACAACGTACGCGTGCGGGGTTACTCTGCTGCACAGTTCGAACAAACGTTCAACAAAGTTGCCAATGAAAAACCAAGCCGCACATGCGTGGTTGATTTGTCAAAACCGATTTCACCTTATCCAAATCCAATCACACCTCTTGAAACACCGGTTTTTGAAAACTTCGACAACCCAAACACGGTTAAATTCAAGGTAATGCAATCATTTGCAACCCCTGACAATACAAAAATCGCACCGTCTATCAGCCTTGCCAATGTTTCCGCAGCACTCAACATAAAAGAAGCAAATGTCGAGGTTTTCGGCGTAACAGCACCGAACAACAGCCGAGCAATGCTTTTATCGGCGGTTAACACAAGCGTCGGACTGCAATACACCGAAACCTTGAAGTGGAATCGAAATGATATCTATATGATAAACTTCTATGCCCTTTCCGGCAGTTCCGGCTTCTTCCGCATCCGCGACGTCAGGGACGGAAAACTGAATAATCCGGCTCACGAGACCATATATAACTCCGGTTTTCTTCCGGTTAAAACAAATACCACAACGGCTTCCCCGTCACAAAACAACTGGGTTTTAAACTCGGTGTTTGTTATCGGCGAACCGCTTGCAGACATTGAAACTTACTTTGAATTTTGGGTCGGCGGAGAATCCAACACCACGGGTTACCTGCTGGTTGATAATTTCAGCGTTTCCCGCATCAGTGCTGATTTTTTCGAATCATACAAAGATGATTCCAACGCGACAACGTGCAACTTGGATTACCTGACTGCAACACCAACAATCTCGAACTCGAACTTCAACAAGGGCGTCAAGCGCAACAATGTTGCAGCCTTTCCGCTTGTCGCAGACGACTGGAGTGTATCTTTGGAAGGCGAACCCCTGACCGACCACTCTGCCGAGCATAAAATCATCAACGGTATTGTTAATACAGACGGAGACCACTGGCTGGAAAACAACATCAAATTACCGAACGAGCACCGCCATGCTTATGGTTACGCAAATCCGTTGCCAGAGCCAATCGAAATCGGAAAATATGCTCAGCCGCTTAACAATAATATCTATATGATGCAAAACTTCTCCCCCACATATCAAACGGTAGCAAGCAACTCTTTCACACTGGCAAGCAGCACCCGTAACGTAATCTCCTTTTATATGGCAGCGCAAAATATTTCCAGCAGCGAAGTTTGGGCAATCTTGGAAATCGGAGGACGAGAAGCCACAAGGCTGCAGCTTCCGCGCACAACAAACAAACCTGTTTGGCAAAACTATTCGATTGCCGTTCTGACCTCTAAATTCACAAGCCCCGAAGCAAGGATTACCTTTGCGCTTGGTTCAAAGAACTCTCCATCAACCGGATGTCTGTTCTTGGACCGGGTTATGGTTGACCAAGCATCAAACGAAACAAGCGATATAACAGTAGACCTTAATGACCCGTCCAAGTTGTATCTGCATGAGGCAAATACAACAAAAACTCGTCTTGAATCATTATTTTTTGCCCCGGAAGACTCGAAAACCGCAAGTGCCGTTTTTGACACAAAGCACGATATCCTTTCCGTGACAACGCACGGAGCATCACACGCTAAGGTTTCAACCATTTTGACAGAACAACTGGCGGCGGAAACAGCTTATGAATACATAATCAAACTCTGCCATAATCCCAAACCGGACGTAGAGCTTGCCTTGCTGCCAGATCCGGATCCCGATAAAGAAACCCCGGACTATGGAATCTCTTTCCGCATCAAAGGCATGGAAGGCGGCTTTATTAATTTGAAACGTGAAGATTTCCAAAAGAAAATGCCTGTTACAACTATACCGAATACAGACGAGCATGTTATTGAATTGCGCTTCCTTATAAAATCCGGTACAGCGCTTGATTTGGCACTTGAAATCGAGTTCGGCAACAAGGACGCCCACGTGGTCGGCTCTGTCGGCATCAAAGGAATCGAACTTAACGAGCTTGACGATGAATCGTTCAAATCTGCCGAGGAAGCCAATAATACAAGGATTATTACGACATCAATTGTGGACCAAGAAGGTGACGAAACCGAAAAAGGACCGGGCACAAGTCTTGATTTCTTGATTGTTCCGTCACTTATTACCGGCGCTGCTGTGATATTTGCCGTTGTAGGCACAATTATTCGCCGCACCAAATTTAAATTCCACATCAAACAACAGCACACATCCTACGCGCGCGACGATTTCGAAACCAAGATACCGAAAAAGGACTTGAAAACTCCGAAAGCGAAAAAAGCACCGAAAAAGGGGATGCCGGTCAAGGAGAAAAAATGAAAGTAAGAAAACTGCTTTCAGTTGCCTTGGTTCTGCTTTGCGGAGTGATGTTTTTCGGGTGCTCCGGAAGCGCAAAGCCAAAAATAGAATTAGATACGCAATATTTCCTTGAAGACCTTGGGTTGGACGCTTTCGCCTTTAAAATGGTAAAAAAAGACGACCACAGCCACTTGAAGTTCGACAGCGATTTTAAAACTATGACGATCTGGTTTGATACATTGGAAACGGAAATTCCGGGCGGAATAACAATAACTTTCGTGGTTACATCATGCGAGCGCAAAAGCGGTCAAATCAAAGGCACTGCGTCACGCCTGCAAACGATAAGCGAGCCGGACACGGGAAAACTTGTGCGGTATTCGTTTTGGTCGGACGACGTCAAGATTTACCTTCAAACGCTTGTATCTTACCCGGTTTACACGATTAAAAACGGAGAACATACGGCAGTTACAATCCAGCAGAATTCAATTGTTGCACGGTTTTGGCGCAACACCCCCGGTCGTATTCCGTCCATCGGAGGTGACCTGTGACAGCGCGTGCAAGGAAAATTTTAACGATCTTTTTGATTATAATAGTTGTTGTCGGAGTCGGTTTGGCTACATACTTTTTGTTTTTCAACAACCCCGACCAAACACTGCGCGTAAAATACATTCCGGGCACAGAAGGAGGCACTGTTACCTATAAGGTGTCGGATTACAAAGATTCAACGCTCAATCTTTATCCTTACGGAGCATTCGATATCCAGCTTATCCGCACAATAGGTGATGAAAGCACACTTATTTTCTCCGGCATCGGCAGATATACCAAAGAAAAGAACTCTTATATTTTTACGTATGAAGAAAGTTATGCCCTTGTCGGGGCGAATATTGTGATGCATTCGCTTTCGCCCCAGACATACCCGATTGAAAAGAACAGAGTGCGCTTTGAACACGGCCTCGTGTATTTTTTTGGAAAGTAAGCATTTACAAGGCTTTTTTAAAACATCTGCGTTTCTTTACAAGTTGCTTTCCGTAACCATCAAGTTGCGCCTGTACGGCGGTGTTTGTTTCCATCTGAAGATTTGATTCCAAGAACTCTGCCTTGGTCTTTACAAGATTATTAAAGGTTTCGCTTATGATAATCGCATTGACTCCCCTGCCGCGGTATTCCGGCATAACGGCGACAAGCAACAGGTCAATGACTTTCGGACGTCTGGCTTCCATTTTTATCCGCAGTGCGTTCAAAGGAAGGAAGCCGAAATTTAAAAGCCGTCCGTTTGATTTGTTAAGCGACCGGGAAATATTCGGCGCAGCAAGACCGAACCCCGCAACGTTATCATTTTTGTCAACGACAATGCAAACATGCTCGCGGCGGAGTATCGTTTTGAACTGTTTCAAAATATCGTTGCGAACCGCCTCGGTAATCGGGATAACACCGTGCAGCCCCGCATAACATTCATTTATCACATCGAAAATCTTCTTGCCATAGCGTTTCAATATCTGCGACTTGGACGTTTTGTGCGAAACCACAGACAACCCAAGCCTTTCAGCCATACGCTGGGCAACTTTGATGAGGGTTGGGTTAATGCTTTTTGGCATCGGCACAACAAACTCCAGCCAGTCACATTCTTTTTCAAACCCATAGTTCTCGAGGTGCGTTTTATAGTAATCGAAGTTATAAAAGTTGGCAAATGTGCTCATTTTATCAAACCCTTCGATAAGGAGACCTTCCTTGTCCAAGTCATTGAACCCCAAAGGACCGTGAATGACTTCCATGCCGCGCTCGCGGGCAAAAGCACATGCAGAGTCCAACAAAGCCTTTGAAACCTCTGCGTCATCAATCAGGTCAAAGCGCATAAAGCGCGCGTTTTTGCAGTTGTGCAGTCTGTTATACGTTTTTTGAATCACAACAGCAATGCGCCCGACAATAACTTTGCCGCGCACTGCAAGGAATTCTTTAAGTTCGACATCATCCCAAGACGGATTTTTCGGACTGAAAAGTTTATGCTCGTCTGTTTCCAAAGCGGGTACAAAAAACTTGTTGCCTTTATAAAGACGATTTTGAAACCGTATAAACCTTTTTCGGTCACGTCTGTTCGCGATTTCAATTATTTTCAAAGCGTCATTTGTTTTCATGACTCAATTATACTGCCAAGTTTATGCGGATGCAATACTTTTGTAAGGCGTCCGTCCTCTTGTACTGCGTAAATCCACGAAATTCCGCGAATCATCGCCGGAGTCGATACAGGCAGGTCAATTATACGCCCGGCAAGCTCACTTTCTTTGCATTTGTTCGCGGCAAGAATTTGACATGGGGCAACGCCGCAAAGTTTTGCAAGATCCGTGATCGCCAATGTCGCCGTATATTCAACTTTTACGAACATATCCATAGTTATGAAAACTTTTGCGCGTGCAGTCGCATTAATTACAGTTTTCGCAGTGACCACGCGCGCCGTAGGGTTCGTGTTTCGCATTTTCCTCTCGCGTGTACTGGGCCCGGAGATGCTGGGAATTTACCAAATCGCAATGTCGTTTTTCATGGTGTTCCTGTGTGTCGTTGCCAGCGGTCTTCCGCTTGTGATTTCAAAAGAAGTCGCAAAAGCAGCCGAGCAGAAAAAGCAAAGTGACATAGCGAAAATCGCAATTGCGGGAATCGTAATCGCCCTTGCATTAAGTGTCGCACTTTGTGCTGCGGTGTTTTTGTTGCGCGAATACGTTGGACTGATTTTCACTGACAAGCGGTGTCTTTATATACTGCTGATTTTGATGCCGGGAGTTCTGTTTTCCGCACCATATATCGCGCTGCGGGCTGTTTGGTGGGGCGAGAAACGTTTTTTCCTGCTGGGGGTTACCGAATTGTTTGAACAAATCATTCGCGTGGTTCTGTTCATAATTGTTCTGGCGTTTGGTTTCATGGGACTTGACGCCGCAGGGCTTGCAGCCGCTTCGTTTACCTTGGCGTGCATCGCTTCGGCAGCGGTAGTTGTAACTATATACCTGCGGCGCCCAAAAACTGCAAACTCTGGCAAGCCGGACAGGTCATATTACAGCCCCCTCATAAAGTCTTCTGCGCCTATCACAGGCGTACGCGTGATTGGAAGCATCGCCATGCCGGTAATTTCTATAATAATACCGCTTCGCCTCGTGGCGGCCGGCTGGACGGCTCCGGACGCGATTGCCCAGTACGGAATTATGGTCGGAATGACCTTGCCGCTGCTGACAATACCAGGCACGGTTATCAGCGCCTTGTCAACGGCGCTTGTGCCGGAATTGTCCGGTTTACGCCAAGCCGGCGACATGAAAGCCGTCCACAAACGTGTCACTGACTCGCTGCGGTTTACGATGTTTATTGTCTTTTTGATGCTGCCGGCGTTTATGGCACTTGGAGAAGGTGTCGGGACTTTCCTGTACGACAACACATTGTCCGGAGTGTACCTGACACAAATGGCGTGGGTGATGGTTCCGCTGGCACTTTCCCAAATCTCGAATGCGGTTTTAAACTCCTTGGGCGCGGAGATGAGGGCACTTAAAAATTACGTCTACGGAAGCATCGCCCTGTTCGCCTGCGTGTGGTTTCTTCCCGTCATTATGGGTGTTTCCGCCCTAACCCTAGGGTTGGGACTATGCATGACAATTGCCAGTGCGCTGAACCTCATCATGATTTCACGCATTACCGGCTCAAGTTCAGGCACGGCAAAACTGATTATGATTTTTGTCCTGATTTCAATTCCGGCAGCACTGCTTGGGTTTCATATATTCGGCATCGCAAAGCATATCTGGCCGCTGCTAATCAGCCTTGGACTGGCAGGCGCCGCATCGGTCGGAGCAATGCTGTTTCTGTCTTATATGTTCAAAGTAGTGAATTTCAAGGAGTTCAAGTTACGCCGAAAGCAATGAACTTTTCGCCCGACAAAATTCTAACTTAATCCGCCTTGCGCTTTCAGAGTCACGATGTTATTAGCAAACGTCAGCGTTATTGACTTGTTGCCGTCTTTCCAAATTGCGATACCTGACTTGATTCCAAGAACTTCTACTGTTGAATCCGTCGTCGGTTTTCCAAGAATATCTTTTGCTTTTGCATATGTTGTGACGCCGGTTTCGATTTTATCATAGTTTGCCTTGGTTATCTTGGAGCCGCAAGCAACCAGAACCAACGCAGCCGGTACGACCAACAATGCAATCACCAAAGATTTAATGAATTTGTTTTGCATTCCCCCCTCCTTTGTTTTAAGTTAAACATTAATCTGAAAATTATGCAAGTTAAAGCGGCATATTCACAAACCTTCGGTTGGTTTACAGCCTGCGTATATTTCCACCTCCCCGAAGCAACATAATTGCATGTTTAACATTATGCTTCGCGTGCTGATTATCTACTTGGTAGTAATCGCCATCATGCGCCTAATGGGCAAGCGGCAAATCGGCGAAATGGAGCCGTTCGAGCTTGTGATTACAATCATCATCGCGGACTTGGCGGCGATTCCGATGAGCGAAATGACCGTCCCGATTTGGTACGGGGTAATTCCGCTTTTGATGATTGCAATCGTGCATTATATCTTCTCGTGGCTGTCTAACCGAAGCCCCCTGATGCGCGATGTTCTTAACGGCAAACCGGTTATAATCATCGGACCGGACGGCATCGATTTTAAAGAACTTAAGAAGTTGAATATCAGCATGGAAGAACTTATGGAAGCAATCCGAAACTTGGATTACTTTGATTTAAGCGAAGTAAACTACGCAATTATCGAGCGTAACGGCAAAATCACCATAATCCCAAAGACCGCAAGCATGCCAGTAACGCGTAAAGACATGAAGTTGGTCAAACCCGAAAATGAAATGTTCACATGCATCATTGAAGACGGCAGATTGCTGAAGAAAAACTTCGACAAGATTGGGATACTGCATGATGTTGTAATGCCAGACATACTACACAAGATGCAGTGTACCGTAAAACAGATTGCCTTTGCCTCACTTTCCGAAGGCGGCGACATATACATCCAAAAACGCGGCGAGAAATGCCGAAACCTTAAGATTAAACTGCCGGTAAAGGGGGAAAGCGCATAAATGCCGCGAATGATTATCACATTAGTCCTGCTTCTGCTGCTTGTCGGCGTAGCGATCTGGGAACAAGACTTTATCGGCAAGAGTTACAACAAACTCTCGACCGACTTGGAAGCACTTGTTGCGACAATGACCGCGCAGGTTGAGGATGCAATAGCCTCCGGAGGCGAAGGCAAGGACGCCGTAATCAATACGCCGGAAAACATCGCGCACGTTCAGGCGATGCATAATTTTTGGACAAAGCGCGAAAAAAGTCTGGTCATGGTTGCACGCCACTTTGACCTTGCCCAAATAAGCGACGCCCTGATTTACGTTAAAAACTTTGTTGAGTTCGGCAACGCCGAGGAAGCCTTCGCCGGCGCACAAAGGCTGCGATATTTAATTGACGCCCATTTGTTTAACCTTGGGGCAAGCATACAAAACGTTATTTAAGCCCCTCAAGCATTTTCGGGAATTTTTCGCGCAGCTCGACGTGCTCTGGCCACGGAATCGGCAGTTTGCTATCATTAAAGTACGGCACGATATGAAAATGCAAGTGAAAAACGGTTTGACCGGCTTTCGCGCCGGAGTTACTGACAAGATGGACGTCATTAAGACCAAGTTTGCTTTCATAAAGCGCGACAACCTTTTTAACCGTATGCATGACATGCGCAGCGGTCTCTGGCGGGATATCAAACATATTTACACAATGCTTCTTCGGAATGACAAGCGTGTGATACTCGCACGCAGGAAATATATCCAGCAGTGCAAGTGTATGTTCATCCTCGTAAACCTTGTACGACGGCACTTCGCCGCGCACAATTTTGCAAAAAATACAGTCGTCCATGTCAATCTTCGCCTTTCAACAGTCTTTCACTTCTTTGCATACAAAAGCACTTCCTTTTCAATCTCTAAAATTGAATCTTCCGGTATTGGTGTTGCGATTACATCAACTTCTTTGCCGGAGTTCTTCCATCTTTAACTTTACAGCAGCAATCGTGTATATCGAAACTACTTCTCCGAAATCCACCAGCAAATCAATGTCGCCTTCTTTTGTACTTTTTCCTGACGCATAAGACCCGAACAATGAAACTTTCTGCAAATCGAAAAGCTGGGCGACCTGTGCCGCATATGATTTAATGTCTGCTATCGCCAGTGCTTGTTCCACACTCTTATTATATACTATTCTGCTTGCCGTATCAACCAAATTTGATATACTGTAATTATGGAAGATATCATAGAACATTACGATTCACTGATAGACGAAGACAACGACCCTGCGCGCGACCCAAAAAGTCTTCAGGAGCACATGGACAAGTGGGACGGCGAGGCATTCATCGATGCGCTGCAGTTGACACCCGACAAAACGGTTTTGGAGATAGGTGTCGGCACGGGACGGCTGGCTTTGAGGGTATGCGGAAAATGCAAAGAGTTCGTAGGCGTTGATATCTCGCCAAAAACAATCAAGCGAGCGAAAGAAAATCTGCAAAATTATAAAAACGTGCAGCTGATTTGCGGTGATTTCATGAACCTGGATTCAAACCTGAAATTTGATGTTATCTATTCATCGCTGACATTTCTGCACGTAAAAGACAAGGCTTCAGCTGTGCGAAAGGTTGCCGCGATGCTGAAAACCGGCGGTTTGTTCGTTGTCTCAATCGAAAAGTCCAAAAAAACAACGCTTGAGTACGGCAGCAGAGTACTGGAAATCTATCCGATCTCGTTGCAAGATTTAACCGCAATTTTGACAAAAGCCGGCTTGGAAATCGAAAGCCGGTTCGAAACCGAGTATGCAATTATTTTTGCAGCAGTAAAATATTAATTCAATATCTTCGAAAGATACTCTCCTGTTGTGCTTTTGGGGTTTTTGGCGATTTCACGGGGGTTGCCGGTTGCAACAACTTGACCTCCCTCATCGCCGCCCTCAGGGCCAAGGTCGATTATGTAATCGGCAACTTTGATTACGTCCAAGTTGTGCTCGATAACGATGACAGTGTTGCCGGTATTTACAAGGCGTTGGAGGATATTTATAAGCTTCTCGACATCGTAACTGTGCAGGCCGGTTGTAGGCTCGTCCAGAACGTAAATTGTGCGCCCCGTGGCGGTGCGGCTGAGTTCAGTTGCCAGTTTTACGCGCTGGGCTTCTCCCCCGCTGAGGGTCGTTGCGGACTGCCCGAGTTTTATATAACCCAGACCCACATCCTGCATTGTTTTAATTTTTTTGAAAATCCCCGGGATGTTTTGGAAAAATTCACATGCCTCGTCAACGGTCATGTCAAGCACGTCATAGATATTTTTGCCTTTGAACTTGACCTCCAGGGTTTCTTTGTTAAAACGTTTCCCTTTACATACTTCGCATTGGACAAACACATCGGGCAAAAAATGCATTTCTATTTTTTTGATACCGTCGCCGTCACATTCGTCGCACCTTCCACCGCGCACGTTAAAACTGAACCGCCCCGCTTCGTAGCCGCGCTCCCTTGCACCCGGAGTCCCAGCAAAAAGCTCACGAATTGCGGTGAATACACCCGTATAGGTCGCAGGGTTGCTGCGTGGAGTGCGCCCTATAGGTGACTGATTGATTTCAATTACTTTGTCAAAGTATTTCGCGCCAAAAATTTCGGTATGCTTGCCAACCGGCAAGTTCGACCTGTGCAGCGCATTTGAAAGCGCAGGATACAATATACGGTTGACCAGCGAACTTTTACCGCTGCCCGAAACGCCGGTAACTGCTGTCAGGACTCCCATCGGAATCTTCACGTCAATGTTTTTCAGGTTGTTTTCGCGTGCGCCGACGATCTCAATGTATCTGCCGTTGTTTGCACTGTTATCGGAGATATAGAAGCCGCTTCTGTCGTTCTGAGGCGTCAACGTGCTGCGTGTGAACTGCTTTTCAAAAGCAGTACGTTCGGTTTTGGGGTCGTAATAGATCGAACCGACTTTTTTAAACCCGCTTTCAGCAAGTAATTTAATATAAGCGAGGTTCTTGGCGTTCGCATCAGCGCGAATCCACGAGGTGTCATGCATGACGCAAAGATTTTCAAAGTGCTTTATCAAAAACGCACCGCCTTCGCCGGCAATGTGCTTGATAACTGCATATGGCTCATCGCTGCCCCATTTCCCTTTATAAATTTTATCGTACGCAACCTCTTTTTTGAATTTCAGCACACCATAACCGACAATTTTTGCCCCCTTAACTGAAATGTAGGAGTCTCCGTTTTCGATATCGCTGACAAGCATAACCTGCGCTTTGTCGGTAAGTTTTGTAATCGCCGGCAGGTCTTTTTTGGTAGCTTTGATGACCTTGAAAGGGTTGGCGCGGATTGCTTCGCCTTCATCTTTCAATGACACCAAGCGGTATTTCGCCGGCGCCGTGATTTTCCTCTCTCCGCGCAGAAACGCACCCGTAATACTCGCCTCACAGCGTTTAACGTCATCAATCGTACCGGCAACCACAAGTTCTCCGCCGTGCACGCCGGCTTTCGGTCCGATATCGACAATGAAGTCCGCACTGCGAATTGTGTCCTCGTCATGCTCGACCACAATCAACGTGTTGCCAAGGTCACGCAAGCGCGTCAAGGTACCCAAAAGTTTGTGATTGTCGCGCTGGTGCAGACCAATTGAGGGCTCGTCCAAAATGTACAATACCCCGACCAGTCCGCTGCCGATTTGGGTTGCAAGGCGGATACGCTGCGACTCGCCTCCGGACAACGAGTCGGAACCGCGGGCAAGGGTCAAGTAATGCAAGCCAACATCGACCAAAAACTGGCACCGCGCACGCACCTCTTTGATGATTTGTTCGGCGGTTTGCGCCTTGGTTTTTGTAAGGCTTAGTTTGTCGAAAAAATCCAGCACATTCTTTATGGGTTTCGAGGTCAGTTCGTAAATATTTATGCCGCCGACCTTAACCGCAAGTGCTTCGGATCGCAATCTTCGACCCAAACACACCGGACAGGTCGCGTTGACCATCAGTTTGGCGATTTCCTGCTTCATCCACTCGGAATTAGTTTCTTTATAGCGGCGTTTGAGGTTCGGAATTATGCCCTCGTAACGCCCAAGGTAGTTGTTGTCATAGTTTTCGCCGGACCACTGATAACGCAGCTTTTCGTCGCACCCATACAACAACTTGTGTACTATGTCAGGCGCAATATCCTTTACCTTGTGGGCAAGCGAAATCCCGAACTGTTTTGCGAACGCGCGGAAATACATCGGGGCAATTTTGCCGTCAATATTCCACCCCGATGCAACAATTGCACCCTCGGCAAGAGTCAAGTCTTTATTCGGGATAACCTGGCTTTCGTCGATTTCCATCGTAAAACCCAAACCGCCGCAGTTTTGGCACGCGCCGAACGGACTGTTGAAACTGAAAACTCGCGGCTCGAGCTCTTCGATGTTAATACCGCAATCAATACAGGCGAATTTGTTTGAAAACAACTTGTCCTCGACCAAAACAATCCCGTCGGTAAGACGAAGCGCGGATTCAATCGCTTCGTTGATGCGGGTACGCTCGTCTTCCGCAACCGTGATTTTGTCGATGATTATGTTAATATCGTGGCGGATATTTTTGTCAAGGTCGATTTGCTCGCCCAGCGAATAGATGCTGCCGTCAATTTTCACGCGGATAAAGCCGCTGCGTTTATAACTGTCCAGTTCCTTGGCAAAACTCCCCTTTTGACCGCGGACAACAGGAGCCTCGATGGAAATTATATTTGTCGGTCCATCTGCGGTTGCTTCGTTCGGACTCCGGTCGGCTACACCGGCGGCAGTTCCTCCTCGTTCAAAGTAGTTTTGAAAAATTTGTTCCACGATCTGATCGACGCTTTGCCTTGTAATCTTCTTGCCGCATTTCGGGCAGTACGGCTCGCCCACACGGGCGTATAAAAGCCTTAAATAATCATAAATCTCTGTAACAGTGCCGACGGTCGAACGCGGGTTGTGGCTTGTTGTCTTTTGATCGATAGAAATACTCGGGGACAGCCCTTCAATATACTCGACAGCGGGTTTTTGAATTTGTCCCAAAAACTGGCGGGCATAACTGGACAAGGATTCCATAAAACGCCGCTGGCCTTCCGCAAAAATCGTGCCGAAAGCCAAGGACGACTTTCCGCTCCCCGACACTCCGGTGAATACCACCAACTTGTTGCGCGGGATTGTAACATCCAGGTTTTTCAGGTTGTTCTCGCACGCGCCCTTTACAATAATACTTTCAAGCATGACCTGTAAGTATATACCAATTCTTCGAAAATGTAAAGACATATGTCCATTTGCCCAGCCTTGCGGCAACTTGTCTGTTTGTGTACCTTGTTTGCCCTGGGAAGGGCGCAAGCCCAGAAGAAAAGTACAAGACCGCAAGTACATCACAAAAAAGAATATAAAAATGCTGCGGCAGGAAAACTTGTTGCTTGTGAAAGAAAACAAGCAGTTTTACCCTTCTTATACTAAAACTTAAGCATTAAAACACCGCCTCAATCGCCTCTTTATAAATCGCCTTTGCCTTGGCGTAACAATCTTCGTCCTGAGACGCGAAATGTTCCATCATGACGCCGCTGTTAATTTCCAGGACGCGGAATTTACCATCAATTTGGACTATGTCAACGGAAGCAAAACTGATGCCTATTTTCGCCGCCGCGGTCAGGGCAAGCGCTGAGAGTTGCCCGAGGAGTTTGGTGTCACGAACGATTTCCGCGCGCGCACCTTTGCTTAGGTTGTGTTTCCAAGCAAGAGCAATTTTTTCGCCCGCTGCAGGGATACGGTGGCTTTCCATTCCGACAGGAAGGTCCATCCCGATGCTGTCGCCACCGAATTTTTCATAAATCAATGCTGCGATGACTTTAACTCCGTCGCCTACAACAGACATCCGCTCTTTGCAATATGCTATCATCACCTTGCTGTTCAAAACGATTACGCGGTACTCGTTTTCAATCTCGTAATAAGGGGAAACTGCGATATCACGGTTGGTGCGAAACAAAGCATTCGTAACGCTTTCCAGCCTTTTATAGCTATCGACGACATAGCAGCCTTTCCCGCCCGAACCCTTGTTTCTTTTGATTACAAGGCGTTTGTGTGCGTCCAGAAGTTGGCGCAATTCCGACCAATTCCCGGAATCGATGTAACGATAAGCGGGATCCATAAAAAAGCGATGTTCAACCACCGGCAGACCATGGCTTTCAAGAATCGTTGAAAGCGCCGCCTTGTCATCGCAAATCATCTGAGCAGCGGCGTTGTTGTTTGGGAACCGATATCCGATAATAAAGAGGCGCTTTTTGCCTTTTTCCAGTTCTAATATATGGTCATAGGAATGCTTTTTCAAAGTTATTCCCTGTTCGGTGCAAATTTCGGTAACAATTTTAACAAGTTGCCTTGATTTATTTTCTATATCGGACCCGTTTTCACCATCGATTTCGCCTACGGTGACGTTTTCGTTTTCGATATCCATGACAAAAGGTTACATGCCCTGCAAAAGTTTGTCAATAGCAACCTCTGAAATTCTTCGAGGGCGCCAGGACACCAACCGGCAGCAATATATGCGCTCACCCCTATTTAATTATTTCATCAAGCAGCTGAGGGAACTTGATATAGCCGGCTCTTCTGTTAAAATGTCCGGCGTTTGGTACAAAATTAAGCTTAACTTTCAGTTTTCTGGACAGAACTTCGCCATTTCAAGCATAATTTCGGTATGGATTCCGGCGATCTGTATGCGACTGCTGCATCGTTTTGTCGTGTAAGTCAAGTACTTTGGGGCATGCCAAGAAATTTACAGATTCTTTTTCAACTTCGAAATCTCTTCGCGGAACTTGATGGCGGATTCAAAGTCAAGGGATTTAGCGGCAATGCCCATCAGGGCAGTCAACTTTTCGATCTCCTCCTTAATCTGGGACTTGGTAAGTTTGCGCGCTTCTATTGCGGAGGCAGTCTTGTCCGCAATATACAGTGTATTATGAACATCAGAGTACACTGTCTGTGGGGTTATGCCGTGCTCTTTGTTATGTGCGGACTGCAACTCGCGGCGGCGATTTGTTTCATCAATTGCCAAGCGCATAGATTCCGTGATTTTGTTTGCGTACATGTAAACCTTGGCGCCTGCGTTTCGGGCCGCGCGCCCGATGGTTTGGATAAGTGAACGATGCGAGCGCAAGAATCCCTCCTTGTCCGCGTCCAATATGGCAACAAGTTCAACTTCCGGAATGTCAAGCCCTTCACGCAGCAGATTAATGCCGACCAGCACATCAAACTCGTCGCGGCGAAGCGCAGAGATAATCTCCACACGTTCCAGCGTGTCAATTTCGCTGTGCAAATAGCGCACGCGTACTCCGTTTTCGGTCAAATAGGCGGTCAGGTCCTCTGCCATTTTTTTTGTCAGCGTCGTAACAAGAATCTTGCCCTTAACTTCTCTTATTTCGGCAAGCAGGTTAGGAATCTGCGTTTTTTGCGATCGCACCTCGACCTCAGGGTCAAGCAGACCTGTCGGGCGGATGATTTGTTCGACCAGAGGTGACCCCTGGACCAAGTAAGCTTCGGGAGGCGGATTGGCTTGACCGCACGAGCGTTCTAATTCGTACTCGGAAGGCGTGGCTGACACATAAATTGTTTGACCAAGCCGTTCATTGAACTCCCTAAAGTCCAGCGGGCGGTTATCGAAGGCGCTGGGAAGGCGGAAGCCGAAATCAACAAGGGCTTTTTTTCGCGCGCGATCACCGTTGTACATGCCGCGGATTTGCGGGATTGTGATGTGGCTTTCGTCGATGAAAGTCACGAAATCACGCGGAAAATACGACATCAAAGTATAAGGAGGCTCGCCGGCCGTTCGTCCGTCGAAATACCGGCTGTAATTTTCGATGCCGTTACAGTAACCCATCTCCTGAATCATTTCAAGGTCGTAATTCGTGCGCTGTTTGATGCGATGAGCCTCGATCATAAGACCGTTTTCCTCGAAAGTTTTCAACTGGGCCTCGAGGTCACGTCGAATATTTTGAATCGCAGCTGCCAGTTTTTCAGTACCGACGGCATAGTGGGAAGCGGGATAAATCGCAGCATGTGACAATTCCACCACCGCAACACCCGTAACAACGTGCACTTCACTGATACGTTCGATCTCGTCACCAAAAAATTC
>Ga0123356_10002617_pt1 | contig 19169 bp, 22 predicted proteins | sample TergutEmb28metaG_2_FD_92546 | JGI IMG/M metagenome (GOLD analysis project Ga0123356, IMG submission 92546) | Embiratermes neotenicus P3 segment gut microbial communities from Petit-Saut dam, French Guiana - Emb289 P3 | ecosystem: Host-associated > Arthropoda: Insects > Digestive system > Gut ...
GGCGGCGGCGGCGGGGGCGGCGGCGGCGGTGGCGGCGGCGGCTGGGGCTAGAACGTAGGGCTAGGGGCACTACGGGGGGACCAGGGGGATAGCGCCCGCGGTGGCCGCCGATCAGGCGGCCACCGCAGTGCGTTCCCAGATCGGTTCCAGCAAACCAAGGGCCCGTCTTTCAGACGGGCCCTAAAACCGATCAGGGTGAGCACGCGCCAGCCGGGCAGGCCCGTGACCATCGCCACCGGCGCCGGCGCGCAGGGCGCGCCTTCAGCGCCGTCGGCGCCCTGTCCGTCGCCAACGCCAGTGGGCGGTGGCGCTAGGTCGTGAGCAGCGCCGGCGCCGGACTGAGGCCACTCGCGGGCTCGCGCCGGATCACCCAGCCGCTGTACTCGCCGAGCCTGTACGGGACGTTGAGGTGAACGACGGTGGTGCCGCCGTCCACGCGGAACGTTCCGCAGCTCCCGACGAGCCGGCCCCTGTCGGTGAGGAACATCTCGTAGTAGCTGCCGGCCACGAGTCGCGGTAGGTCACGAACGCTGAGCGTGACCGGCCAGTTGCCGGCGTGATCCCGGGCGCCGATCCACAGCTTCGCCTGCGCCAGCGGAGCCGCGGCGGTCGCGCGCATCGCGACCACGTGCTCCGGCGCGGTGCCGCCTGGTGCCGTCGCGAGATAGGCGGCGCCACCGGCCGCCAGCGCGACGGTCGCGGAGGCAGCGGCGAGCGCGACGCGGCGACGCAGCGGTTCGACCCGCGGGCGCCGGAACGCGCGCACGCCGTCCGCCGCCGGCAGCGCCCGGACGCCGACATCGGGCGGCTGCTTGAGCGATGACGGAAGCTCCGGGGGGGCGTCCGCGCGCGTCAGCGCGCCGTGGACGCGGGCGAGCCGCTCACGCTCCCGCGGATCCGTCTCGCTGCCGATCAGGTCGTCGATGTCCGGGATTCGTCTGGTCATAGGACCCCCTCCAAACGCGCCGCCAAACGAGCCAGTCCGCTACGTGTCCGAGTCTTGACGGTACCGAGCGGCACCCCGAGCTGGTGCGCGATCTCGGTCTGGCTTCGCCCTCCCCAATAGGCTAGCTCCAGCGGCACGCGCTCACGCTCGGGAAGCTCGGCCACCGCCGCATGCACGCAGAACGAAATCCAGGCCTCTTCCGCCGCCAGATCCGGCCCCGGCTCACTCGAGACGGGTTCGGGCGCCTCCTCCTGCAACGCGTCGCGGAGGCGGCGCGTGCCGCGGCCGTGGTCGGTCACGGTGTTGCGCGCGACCGTGAACAGCCAGCGAGCGGCCGCCCCGCGCTCCGGTGCGTACGTTCCGGCGAAGCGCCAGACGGCCGTGAACACCTCCTGCGTCGCGTCTTCGGCGTGCCCACGGTCGCGGAGTCTGCGGATCGCGATCGCGTACACAGCGCGCGCATACCGCCGGTACAGAAGCTCGAACGCCGATAGGTCGTGTTCGGCGATCCGGCAAAGCAGTTCAGCGTCAGAATCGCTAATTACGCGCAAGATCCCCCGCTGAAAGGCGGGCGCAGGACGTTCCGACGCCATCGTCATCGCTCACTCCTACGATCACTGCGCCGGATCGGTTTGGACTGAGGCCTGCGCACATGGGGACCGCGATGTTAGGGAACGCCAGACAGCCGGCCGCCACCAATCCTCAGGTAGCGTCCGTGGCCACGTACCAGCCAACCCCCGGGAGATACCGTGATCCTGATCGCCTACGACGGTTCCAAGGATGCGCACGAAGCGATCGCGCGCGCCGCCAAGCTGTTCCCCGGCCAGCCGGCGACGATCCTCGTCGTGTGGCAGCGCTTCTTCGAGACGATGGCCGGCGCGGGGGTCGGCATGGCGGTCCTGCTCGACTACGACGAGATCGACCAGGCGGCCGGCAAAGCGGCGGAGGACAAGGCTGCGGAGGGCGTGCAGGTGGCGCAGGAAGCGGGCCTCGAGGCGACGGCGCGACCGGCGGTGTCGGTCGGCACGGTCGCGGCGACGATCCTGTCCGAGGCCGACGCGATCGACGCGGACGCGGTGGTGATGGGCAGCCGCGGCCTCACCGGAGTCAAGTCGCTGCTGCTGGGGAGCGTGTCCAACGCGGTCCTCCAGCACGCCGACCGGCCGGTGGTGGTCGTGCCCTCGCCGGAGGTAGCCACAGAGCGAGCCAAGCGGCGCAGCTAGCGTCCGGGCCCTAGCATGTCGCCGGCGTGACGATGATCCGTCAGAGATTCGCCGCCCCGCAGTCGGCGACGGCCGTCGGTCTGGTTGTGGCCACTGTCCTGACGCTGAGCGTCCTGTTCCCGGCCGGCGCGCTCGCCGACTGGACGACCTACTTTGGCAACCCGGCGCGGACGGGCCTGGATTCGACCAGCGCCGGCGCGCTGCCGTTCGCGTCCGCCTGGACTTCGACCGCCCTGACCGGGCAGATCTACGCTCAACCGCTCGTCTACGACGGGCTTGTGATCGTCGCTACCGAGTCAAACCAGGTTTACGCGCTGAGCGAGAAGACCGGAAGCGTCGTGTGGCAGACAAAGCCGGGCGAGCTGGGCACGCCGGTCAACAGCGGCTCGCTGCCGTGCGGCGACATCTCGCCGACCGTCGGGATCACCTCGACGCCGGTGATCGATCCGGCCACAGGCAGGCTGTTCGTGGTCGCCGATGACGTCAGCGGCAGCAGCGCCGTGCACATGATGTACGCGTTCAACGCACTGACCGGGGCCCCGGCGCCTGGCTTCCCGGTGTCCGTCGAGCCGCCCGGGGAGTCGTCCTCGACGCCGGCTGGCGACACGCCGCTCACGCAGCTTCAGCGCGCTGCGCTCGCGCTCGACGCGGGCAACGTCGTGGTCGGGTACGGCGGCAACGACGGCGACTGCGGCACCTATCACGGCTGGCTCGTGGCCGAGCCGGAAACCGGCGGGCCGCCGACCGGGACCTTCCACACGCCCTCGACGCAGAGCGCGATCTGGGGCGGCGGTGACGGCCCCGCGGTCGACGCCGCCGGGGATCTGTGGACCGCGACCGGCAATGGGAACTCGAACTCCTTCGGCGACCAGGAATCGGTGCTCGAATTCTCCCCCGGCCTGAGCCTGTTGGACTACTGGGCGCCGTTCAACTGGTCGAGCCTGGACAAGGGCGACACCGACCTCGGCTCGAGCGGGCCAAGGATGCTCCCCGGCGGGCTCGTGTTCGAGATCGGCAAGGGCGGTGTCGGCTACCTGCTGCGCGCCGCTGCGCTCGGTGGCGAGGGGGCGAACCCGCTGTTCTCGGCGCAGGTATGCGCCAGTGGCAGTGGTGGCAGCAAGGGCGGCATCGCCGTCGAAGGGAACGTGCTCTACGTCCCGTGCCTCGACGGTGTCCGGGCGCTGTCGGTGAACACGTCTGCGGGCAACTTCTCGACGTTGTGGCATGGGCCGCAAGCGGCAGAGGGACCGCCGATCGTCGCGGGCGGGCTCGTGTGGACGACGAACTGGTCGGGCACGACGCTTTACGGACTGAATCCGCAGACCGGGGCGGCGGTCGTGACGCAGACGACACCGGCGATGGTGCACTTCGCCACGCCAGCCGCGTCGAACGGGATGCTGTTCCTCGCCACCGAACAGACGCGCCAGACGTCGGCGGTCTCGACGGTCGAGGCCTACACGATCGCGACTCCGGGGACGCCCGTCCCGCCGACGCCAACGCCAACGCCAACGCCAACGCCGACACCGACACCGATGCCGACACCGGGTCCGGGTTCGGGCGCGGCGCCCGGCCCTCGCTGCACGCTGAGGCTACGCAGCGCCCGGGTGCTGATCCACCACCCCCGCAGCCGCACGGCACACAAGCGGGCGCCGACGCTGTTCGGAACGCTCGCGCCGCGCGCCACCTGCGACCGGGCCGTCCGTGTCACGCTCAGCGGCCGCGTCATCGAACAGGTCGGCAAGCGCGGCCGCCGGACCTCGCGGCTCAAGCCGGTCCACGCGAGGCTCGCCGCAGGCCACGCCCGGTCGATCCTGCTGCGCCTACCGGCGTCGCTGGTGCGAGCGCTCGAGCGCCACCACCGCGAAACCGGCACGTTCACCCTCACGGCCGGCGCCGCGAGCGCCGCCGATGCCACCGTCCACGCCCGCCTGCGGCTCTGAGATCGGCTACCGGCAGCGAGCGCATTCGTCGACGACCGCCGCCGCGAACTCGTCGACGTCCTCGGCGGTCGTGTCCCACGCGCACATCCAGCGCACCTCGCCGATGGCCTGGTCCCACACATAGAAATCGAAGCGCCGCTGCAGCGCCTCGCGGGCCGGGGCGGGGAGCGTCGCGAACACGACGTTCGCCTGCACCGGCCGAGTGATCGCGAGCCCCGCCGCCGACTCGACGCCGGCCGCGAGGCGGGCCGCCATCGCGTTGGCGTGCCCGGCGTTGGCACGCCACAGCTCGTCGGTCAGGAGCGCATCGAACTGGGCGGCCAGGAACCGCATCTTGGACGCGAGCTGGAGCGTCTGCTTGCGCAGATACTCGAGGCCGGTGATTGTGCCTGCCGTGCCGGGGAGGAGGACCACCGCCTCGCCGACCAACATGCCGTTCTTGGTCCCGCCGAACGACAGCAGATCGACGCCGGCATCGGTGATGAGCTCGGCGAGCGAGGTGTTGAGCGCGGCGACCGCGTTCGCGATCCGGGCTCCGTCGACGTGCAGCAGCAGGTCGCGCTCGTGCGCGAACGCGGCGAGCCGCCGGACCTCGTCGACCGTGTAGACGGTCCCGAGCTCGGTCGACTGGGTGATCGACAGCACCCGCGGATGAACCGAGTGCTCGTCGATCTCGCGGCCGGTGAGACCGTCGATCGCCTCGGCGGTCAGCTTCCCGTTGACGGTCGGGGCCAGCAGCAGCTTGATCCCGCCGATCGCCTCCGGGGCCCCGCCCTCGTCGGTGTTCAGGTGCGCGACGTCGGCGCAGATCGCCCCCTGCCACGGCCGGCACGCGGCTCGCAGGCAGAGCACATTGGCGGCGGACCCGTTGAACACGAAGAAGGTCCTCGTGCCCTCACCGAGCAGTTCCTCGAAGTGAGCCTCGACCGACCGGGTATACGGATCGTGGCCGTAGCTGAAGCTATGGCCCGCGTTGGCCCGGGCGATCGACTCGAGCACCTTGGGGTGGACGCTCGCGGCGTTGTCCGACGCAAAGCCGCGGCGCGGCTGGCGCTCCTGCGCCATCGCATCGACTCCCTGCGCCCCCGGGGGGGTCAGGGACGAGGCCACCAGACCTCGGGCTCGGGCTCGACCTGCCTGCGCAGCGTCTTGCCCGGCCGCGGCGGCAGCTTGACCGGGGTCGCGTGGAGCGCGCGCAACCGCACCTCACGCCAGGACATGCCCTCCTTGAGCAGCGCCGGCATGCCCATCAGGATCGCCGTCGTCACCTCCACGGCCTGGAGGATCACGCCATAGGCGACTCCGGTCGCAATGCTGACGTGCCAGCCGGTGCTGAGGACGGTCGCGCAGGCGGCCTGGAAGACACCCAGGTTGGCCGGCGTCGCCGGCAGCACGGCGGTGATGTTGACGGCGAACAGGACCGCGGCCGCGGCCGCGAATCCGGTCCGATGCGCAAGGCCGAGAGCGATCAGCAGCAGGTAGCACGAGAGGCTCTGGAGCCCCCAGGCGCCCAGCTGGGTGACGGCTGCGAGCGGCCCCAGCCGCGGGTCCCGGAACACGAGCAGCCCGGCCTGCACCCGGCGCAGCAGGGCGGTCGCCTGGACGAGTGCCTTGCGGGCCCGGCTGAAGCGCGTCCCGCCGGGGCCGTAGCGGAGCGCGATCGGCGCCAGCAGCAGGAACACGAGCAGCGCGGCCGGTGCCACCGCGACCGCGATCAGCGCGCTCTGGTGGCCGCTGAAGAAGTCGACCGACGAGAACATGATCGCGGCCAGAATCGCGAGCGCGACCAAGTTCAGCAGCGTCTGCGAGACGAGCGTCCCGAGCACGATCGGGAGGTTGTCCCGCGGCCGTCCGGTGCGACGCGCCACCACCAGCGCGCGCGCGGGCTCGCCGAGGCGGGCTGGAAGCGTCGAGGACATCAGCACACCGATCATCGTCCCCTGCATCGCGTCAACGAGCCTGACCCGCGCCCGCGGCAGCGCCGCCTTCAGGATCGCGTGCCAGGAGAACGCGCGCGCGACCATCGCCGAGCACATCGTCGCCAGGCCGAGCAGGACGTAGGTCGGACTCGAGTTGATCAGCGCGTTGCCGATGTTTCCGATCCCGATCTTCTGGAGCGCCAGATAGCCGAGTGCTACGCCCGCGAGCGTCACGGCGACCATCGCGCTGCGGCGGACCAGCGCGAGCGTGCTGCGACGGCGACCGGCCGACGCGGCGTGCTCGTACTCGAGCGTCGGCAGCCGCGTCGCCGGGACCGGCGGCTTCAGGTCGGCGGGCGCGAACCCGAGACGGACCGCCGCCCGCGGCCATCCCGGCTGCGGCTGAGGCGAAGCGATCGCATCCGTGTAGGCCTCCATCACCTGCTCGGCAACGCGCTCCCAGGCGAACCGTTCGACCGTCACGGCGGCCTGGGCGGCGAGCGCCCGACGTCTGACCGGCTCGTCATAGAGGTCGCGCAGCGCCTCGGCCAGCGCCTGGGCGTCGCCCGGCGGCACCAGTACGCCGTCGACCCCGTCGGTGACGACGTCCCGGTATCCGGCGATGTCGGACGCGACGACGGTGGTACCGGCGGCGAACGCCTCCGTCAGCACCATGCCGAAGCTCTCGCCGCCGAGCGACGGGGCGCAGAGCACATCGACGGCTCGGAGCTCCGCGTGCTTGCGCTCGTCGTCGACCTTGCCGAGCGCTCGCACCCCGGTCGGATCGAGCAGCATCGGCGCGAGCTCCTCGTAGGTCGGGCCGATCACCGTCAGCTCCGTGTCGATGTGCTCGCGCAGCGCCTCAAACGCGCGCAGTAACAGCGGCAGCCCCTTGCGCTCGACCGACTGGCCGACGAATGCGATCCGCAGGCAATCGTCGCATCGCTCTTGCGGAACCTCGTGCAGGTCGGGGGCGAGATGAACGCCGTTCGGAATCACCCGGTAGCGACCACCGAACCACCGTTTGCCCGTCCACGCCGCCGCCTCGGAGACCGCGATCCGCACGTGCAGGTGGTTCAGCACCTGGCGCGCTCCGAACGCGTTCGCGATCGCGTTCGGAAGCCACTTGTTGGAGTACGAGTGGAACGTGCCGACCAGCGAGCCCTGGTTGCAGGGAGGCCGCCCAGCCGGTCAGCGGCGCGACCGGCTCGTGGATGTGGGCAACGTCGTAGCCGCCGGTGCGCAGTTCGCGCGCGACCCTGGCGACGCCGGCGGGCGTGATCGACAGGTTCGAGACCGAACCGTTGGCCTTGAAGCCGACGGTGCGGCCGAGCGAGATCAGGTACTCCGGCGCGACCCCCGGCTGAGGTCTGGCGCCACGATGCATCACCGAGGCGAACAGGTCCGGCGGGTCGAACGGTGCGAGCACCCGCACCTCGTGACCCTGGCTCAGATACTGCTCTGCAAGCGCCTCGATGTGCCGCGTCACGCCGCCCGGGTAAGTCCACGAATACGGAGACACAAGGGCGATCCGCATCCTCCAATCCTACCCACTGGCGCCGCCGTAGCCCGGAACTGTGGAGGTGTCATGATTCGCGAATGCCGATCAGACAGTTCGTCAAATACACATTCCTTCAGGTCGAACCGGCATGGCGCCGGCTTGACCCCGACGAGCGCGACGAACACAAGCGCGAGTTCATCGCAGCCTGCGAGGACTTCGGAGAGGACCACCTGCTGCGCTCCTTCTCGCTGGTGGGCACGCGCGGCGACACCGACCTGATGCTGCTCTCGCAGGCCGAGAACCTGGAGCGGATCCATGAGTTCCACGTCATCCTCGCCCAGAGTGGCCTGATGAAGTGGTGCAGCATTCCCTACTCGTACCTGGCGATGACGAAGCCGTCGGAGTACTCGGACGAATCGCGGCTGGAGGTCCGTCCAGCGCACTCCAGGTACCTGTTCGTGTATCCGTTCGTGAAGACGCGCGCCTGGTACGGACTCCCGCCGGAGGAGCGCTGGCGGATCATGCAGGACCACATCAGCGTCGGGCGCGAATTCCCGTCGGTCGACATCAACACCAGCTACTCGTTCGGTCTCGACGACCAGGAGTTCGTGGTCGGATTCGAGACCGATAGCCCCGCCGACTTCCTCGATCTCGTGCAACGGCTGCGGACCACCGAGTCGAGTAGCTACACGCTGCGGGACACGCCGACATTCACGTGCATCTCCTGCTCGTTGGCGCGTGCGCTCGGGGCACTCGACGGCGAACCGCTGCGCGTCGCCGTGCCGCCGGCGGCGTGACCGAACCGGGCGTCGATCAGCTCCGCGCCGCCGACCCGGTGCTGCGCGAGCTGATCGACGCGCTCGGGCCCTATGACGGCCACGACCGTCGTGCCGGCCGGCCGCGGGAGCACTACGGGGCGTTGGTGCGATCGATCGTCGGCCAGCAGCTTTCGACCAAGGCGGCGGCGGCGATCTACGCACGCCTGATCGCCCGGTTCGATGGTCGCGCACCGACGCCGGAGGAGGTGCTTGCCGACGATCCGGACGAGCTGCGCGCAGCCGCCGGGCTGTCCCGCGCCAAGGTCGGGTTCCTGCGCTCGCTGGCGGAGCACGTGCTCAGCGGCGAGCTCGAGCTGGACCGGCTCGACCGGCTCCCCGACGAAGAGGTGATCGCCGAGCTGACGGCGGTCAAGGGGATCGGGGTCTGGAGTGCCCACATGTTCCTGATGTTCCACCTGCAGCGCCCCGACGTGCTCGCCGTCGGCGACCTCGGGATCCGGCGCGCGATCAAGAACCTCTACGGGCTCGAAGAAATGCCTGCACCTGAGCGGGTTTCGGAGATCGGCGAACCGTGGCGGCCGTACCGGACGCTCGCCTGCCTGTACCTGTGGCGCTCGCTCGACGCCGTGCCGGAGTAGCGGCGGCGGTGGCGGCCGCACCCACCGCCCCCGCCGCCGCACGATGTGTGGTCCCGCACGCCGCCAGTCACCCGTCTCGGAGTCGGCATGACGCTCCGCGAACTCGTCGGATCCTCCGTGCCGTCGAAATCAGACCGCGGGATCGTCCTCCGCGGCGGCGCCGGTGGCAATCCCTCGATCGTGTGGATTTGCCGCGGGTCGCGTCTCCGGATATGTTGCCTTCGAAATGGGGCGTGAGCGGGCACGGACACGCTGTCGAGAGCGGCTTGACCTCATCGCCCGGTCGGCGATTGGGTCGGATGAGCTCCGGCGCGACGCGGTCGAGGAGCTGCGGGCGGCGATCGGATTCGAGACGTGGTGCTGGCCGGTGGCAGATCCCAGCTCGCTGCTGCCTTTCGACGCGCTTGCCGACCTCGAGCCGGCGTTCATGCAGGCGATGCCGCGCTACCTCTTCCTCGGTGAGTCCGGCGCAGATTTCAATCTTCGGCTGCTCAGTGTCGGTAGCGAGCGACTGACCGCGAGGTTTGGCGAGCTCACGGCTGGTGATTTCGCGCGCAGCCCGGGCTGGGATGAGTGCATGCGAGGCGCCGGGATGGGCGACTTCGTCACGACCGCCTGCAGAGACAGCCAGGGCTGCTGGGGTTGGTTCCAGCCCCGCCGTACCAGCGACGAGCGGCCCTTCACCACGGAGGACGCGGCGTTCCTCGGCGTCGTCGCCCCGAGCCTCGGTGAGATCACGCGGAGAGCGGCCGCGGACACGCCGCGCACCGATGCCCTGCCGGAACTTCCGCCGCCGGCCGTCGCGATCTTCAGCGAAGACCTGCGCCAGACCGCCTCAACCCCCGCTGCGCAGGCCTGGCTCGGCAGCTTCATCACCTACCCTGAGGCCGTCCTGGGCGCGATTATCGGCCGCGCGCTCGCCGGGCGGGATCGGACACAGCACCCGGCTCATGTCCGGCTCGCGACCTCGACCGGCGCGTGGGCGACGCTCGACGGCGCCGTCATGGACGGCTTCGACGAGCCCCACGTCGCGATCACGCTGCGCGCCGCGACCTCCGACGAGGTGCTCGACATCCTCTGCCGGGCTTACGGTTTGAGTTCGCGGGAAGCCGCGCTGGCACGCCAGGTCGTCCGCGGCCTGAGCACGCGACAGATCGCCGAGCGCCTGTGCATCAGTCCGCATACGGTCAAGGACCACCTCAAGTCGATGTTCCGCAAGGTCGGTGTTGCTACGCGCGGCGAGCTCGTCTCCGAACTCACCGGCCGCGTTACCTGCGACTCCGCGGCTGTCATCTGACCTCATAAGCCCACATACTTCGGCGCATGTGGGTGCGGAGGCGGCGCCACCCGAGAGCGACTGCCGGCCGGGTCGCACCAGCCGGCGATCAGCCAGCCACGGTTGCGTCCCCCGCGGCCCCGGCGCGACGGTTCATCTCCGGCACGGCGCTGGCGATGATGACGGTGGGATCGGTCGGCTACCTCGGCTCGGCGCCGACGACCGCCGTGTTCGGGCTCCCCTCGGTGTTCCTGTACGTCCTGCCCGCCCTCGTGTTCCTGGTGCCGGTATCGCTGGTCGCCGCCGAACTGGCCTCGGGATGGGAGGGAGGCGTCTACAACTGGGTGCGCGAGGGCATCTCCCCGCCGATGGGGCTACTCGCGGTGTGGTGCGAGTTCTCGCAGACGATCTTCTACTACCCGGCGCTGCTCGGATACGTCGGCAGCACCCTCGCCTACGTGATCGATCAGCGCCTGGCCAGCAACGGCGTGTACACGGCTGCGGTCATCATCGTTCTGTTCTGGGGCGGGGTGCTCGTATCCTCACGCGGGGCCTCGCTCGCCGCTCGACTGTCGTCGAGCGGAACCCTGGTCGGGACGCTGATCCCCGGAGCGATCCTCGTCGTGCTCGGTGTCATCTACCTGGTTCAAGGCAACCGGTCGGCGGCTCCGATGAACATCCATCACGTCTTTCCTGCGTGGAATGGCCTGACCAGCATCGTTCTGGTCGTCAACAGCTTCTTCACCTATGCCGGCATCGAGGTCACGGCGATCCACGTCGACGAGCTGCGCGACCCCGGCCGCGACTACCCGCGAGCGATCTTCCTCGCGATGGGGCTCGTCCTGGCGGTGTTCATCTTCCCGACGCTGGCGATCGCGTGGGTGATCCCCTCCGGCCAGATCAGCCTGACCGCCGGAGTCATGCAGGCCTTCGACAGGTTCTTCACCCACTTCGGCCTCTCGTTCGCCGTGCCCGTGATCGCAGTCGCGCTGGCCGTCGGCGCCGTCGCCGGGATGATGGCCTGGCTCGATGGTCCGTCCGAGGGGTTGCTGAGAATCGGACGCGAGCAGGGCTATCTCCCGCCCTTCTTTCAGAAGGTCAACGGTCAGGGCATCGAGGTCCGGATCCTCTCGGCACAGGCAGTCGTGATCACGCTGATCGCCCTGCTCTACGCGTTCATCCCGACGATCTCGCGCGCGTACTGGATCTTCACCGCGATGGCCACCCAGGTGTATCTGATCATGTACGCGCTGATGTTCCTGGCGGCGCTGCGCCTGCGCCGAACCCAGCCCGACCACCCGCGTGGCTACCGGGCTCACTGGCTCGGCCTGCTCTGCCTGCTGGGCGGGGCCTCATCGATCACGGCGTTCGTGATCGGGTTCGTGCCGCCGTCGCAATTGGGCCACCAGAGCCCGCTGCTGTACGCGCTATTGATCTTCGCCGGGATCGTCGCGATCGGGATCGTCCCGCCGCTGCTGATGGACCGGCTCCGGAAGCCGGAGTGGAAGACGAGCCCGGACGCGCCCGGCTCGGGGCCCTAGACCGCGGAGACCTGCTCCTCCTCCGCGACGCGGAAGGAGGAGCCGCACCCGCAGGCGGCGATCACGTTGGGGTTGTCGACCTTGAAGCCCGCGCCCTGGAACCCGTCGACGAAGTCGATCACGGACCCCTTGACGTACGGGAGGCTCGGCCGGTCGACCAGCAGGCGAATGCCCTTGTCCTCGAACACGGTGTCGCCGTCGCGCTGCTCGTCGAACGCCAGCGCATACTGGAAGCCCGAGCAACCGCCCCCACGGACCCCGACGCGCAGCCCCGATGTCTCGGCCACAGCCTCCTGTTGGGCGAGGAACTCGCGGACCTTCTCTGCACCCTTGTCGGTCAGGGAGATCATGCTTCATTCAGTATAGCCATGGCATCGGAGCCGCTACGCTAACTGGGTGTCCGCGACGCCCGAGGAACTCAAGCAGAGGATCGAGGCCGGGATCCCAGGGGCCCAGGCCGACGTGACCGGCGATGGACACCACTTCCAGGCAAGCGTCAGCGCGCCGGCGTTTGCCGGCCTCAGCCGGATCGCCCAGCACAAGCTGGTGTACGACGTGTTCGGTGCCGAGGTCGGCGATCGCATCCACGCCCTCTCCATCAAGACCACAGCAATGGAGGCACCACGATGAGTGAGTCCGCCCCGAACCAGCTTCGCGAGGCGATCGAGAGCGCGATCGCCGAGAACCCGGTGATCCTGTTCATGAAGGGGTCCCCGGAGGCGCCCGCGTGCGGCTTCTCTGCCCGCACCGTCGCCGTTCTGCAATCGCTCGACCAGCCGTTCGCGGCGGTCGACATCCTCCCCGATCCGCGCATCCGCCAAGAGCTCTCCGCCCTGTCCGGCTGGCCGACGATCCCGCAGCTGTTCGTCGATGGCGAGCTCGTCGGCGGCTGCGACATCGTCATGGAGATGTACCAGTCAGGCGAGTTGCGGGAGCTGCTGGGACACGAAGGGGACGTGGAGGCGCCCGCCGAGGCGCCGCCCTCCGAAGAGGCTCCGCTGCAGATCGAGAACCTGCTTTAGGACCGACTGGGTGCGCGGTCGCTGGTAGCGTCCGCGCCCGATGCCGGTCGCGATCGTCTCGGACACCTGCCACTACCTGCCGCCGGAGCTGGTTGCGGCGAGCGGGATTCAGGAAGTCAGCCTGTACGTCCACCGCGGCGGCGAGGCCCAGCGCGAGCGCGAGATCGTCGACTACAGTGCCTATTACCGGGAGCTCGGCTCGAGCGCCGAGCTCCCGACGACCTCACAGCCGTCGATCGGCGACTTCCTCGCGGTCTATCAACCGCTGCTGGATGCGGGGAATCAGATCGTCTCGATCCATCTCGCGGGGGGCATGTCGGGGACGGTGCGCTCGGCCGAACAGGCCCGCGACCAGCTCGGTGACGCCGCCGGCCGGGTCCGTGTGATCGACTCGGCGACCGCGTGCGGCGGCGAGGGGATGGTGGTGCTCGCGGCGGCCGCGGCGGCCCGCGCCGGAGCCGACGCGTACGCGGTTGTCGCCCGGGCACAGCAGGCTCGCGCGGCACTGAAACTGTGGTTCGCGATCGATACGCTCGAGTACCTGCGCCGCGGCGGCCGGATCGCCGGCGCCCAGGCGTGGCTCGGAACGGCGCTGAAGATCAAGCCGATCCTGTCGGTCGAGTCGGAGATCACCCCGGTCGAGCGGGTCCGGACGTCGCGGCGGGCGTTCGAGCGGCTGGTGGCGCTGCTCGAGGAGTGCCGGCGCGACGGCAACGACGGCTGGGTCATCCAGCACATCCAGGCGCCCGACGAGGCGGCCGCGCTGGTGGCCAGGGGCCGGGAGATCTTCGGAACCGACCCGGCGTTCGTGTCCGAGGTGGGTCCGGTGATCGGGACGCATGTCGGACCGGGCCTGCTCGGCGCCGGCGGGATCCCGCGGGACCTGATGTTCCCCGACTAGCGGCGGCCGGCGCGCCGTCGGCGCCGCCCGAACAGCAGCCCGCCGACCCCGCCGAGCCCGCCCGCCACGACGAATCCTGCGGCTGCGGCGGCGATCGTCAGCTGCTCGCGGTTGCGGCTCACCTGCGCCCGCCAGTCGGTCAGCTGATTGACCTCGTCGCGAAGCCGCACCAGGGAGGTGCCGAGCTCCTTGCGGTTGTGCTCGATCGAAGCGCGGATCTGCTCCGGCGTGCGCGCGGTGGCCGGCGTCCCTGTTGACATCAGCGCTCAGTCCCGGACGGCGACGCCACCGTCTCGCGGATCTTCTTGGCCTCGTCGATCGCCATCGTCGGCGTCGGCGCCCCGACGCTGAACAAGCGCCGCGCGAGCAGGAACGCGACGATCATCAACAGCGTCATCAGCGCCAGCACGATCAGGAAGCCGAGCCAGACCTCGCCGAAGCCCGTGACGAACAGCGCGTTGAACACCAGCGCCAGCGTCAGCAGGAAGAACACGATCGCAAACACGCCGAACACGGCGCCGACCGCGACGGCCGCGGCGCCGCGGGCGAGACTCGTCGCCTTGGCGGTCATCTCGGCCTTCGCGAGCTCGATCTCGTCGTGGACCAGCGCGGTCACGCGCTCGGAGACCTCGGTGATCACCGCGGCGATGTTGTCGGGCTGTCCGTTGCTACCTGGCAAGGCGCTTGATGATCATCGCTAGCAGGAGCCCACCGACGAAGGCGGCGCCGACCACCACCTCGGGGCGTTCGGCCGACAGGGTGGTGAGCTGGGCGCGCCCGTCGGACACCCTCTGCGCGAGCTGCTCGGTCAAGGGCACCGACTCCGTTTCCGGCTCCTCGCCCGCGGAGGACTCCCCTTCCGGACTCGAGTCGAGGTCCGAGGCGGCTCCGGCCTCCGGCGGCGGCGAGGCGTTGGCTCCCAGTGACGAAGAGAACGAGGAACCGGGCGGCCGGACCGCCGTCCCGGCCGTGTCGCCCTCGGCAAAGGGCTGCGAGCCAGTGAGCCTGCCGGATTCCTCGGCTTCCTCGGTCACTCGGGTGGATCTTCGTCGAAGAAGCGTTTCCAGATCAACTCGGCCACCTTCGTCGTCAGAAAGGTGGCCCCTGCGCCGAGGCCCGCGAGCAGGGCCGACCACAACAGCCGTTTGACGAGCGGACTTTCCGTCATTCCGCCAAGATTCAATCAGATGGCTGCGGCCGCAGCTCGAGCCCGCCGCAGATCATCTCGACGATCTCCGTCTTGACGTGCTCGAACTCCTCCGGCGCGACCGGCATGCTGCCGAAGATCCAGCTCGTCAGGACCTGCTCGATCAGGCCGTAGAAAGCCTGCGCGGCGAACCTCGCGTCGACCTCCCGCCGAAACACGCCCTCGTCCTGCGCGTTCGCCACGATCCGGGCGATCTCCTCGTAGGCCTGCAGGATCTTGGCGACGTGGGTGCGCCCAAAAGTGTTCGCCGCCCGCGTCACCTCGACGACGATCACCTTCATCACGTCGGGGTCGTGGCGGTAGGAGTCGACGATGAACGACGCGATCGAACGGAGCTTGTCGCGGGGGCTTGCGCCCGACCGGTCCGCCTCGGCGATCGCCGCCAGCATCACATCCCAGCGCTCCACGAACACTGTGTCGAGGATCTCCTCCTTGGAGGAGAAGTAGTGGTAGACGAGGCCATAGGCGACGCCCGCCTCGTCGGCGATATCCGACACGCGGCAGGTGTGGAACCCCTGCCGGGCAAACACGCGGACGGCCGCGTCGAGGATCACCCGGCGCTTGTCGACCGTCGTCGTCACCGGTCCACCGAGGAGATGGGCGCACCCCGGTCGTAGACACTTGCCGCACGCCGGTGCTCGAGCGCCGGCAGGGTCCGGCGGATCTCGACCAGCTGAGCGAGATCGAGATCGGCGACGACGACGCCATCGACGTCGGGCGCGGTCGCGAGCACCACGCCCCACGGATCGACGATCATCGAGCGACCGCCCGAGCGGTTCCCGGGCGGATACGACCCGATCTGATTGGCCGCCACGACGAAGCACTGGTTCTCGATCGCCCGCGCGCGGAGCAGTACCTCCCAGTGGTCGCGGGTGGTCTTGAGCGTGAACGCGCTGGGGACGACGATCACCTCTGCCCCGCGCGCCGACAGCTCCCGGTAGAGCTCGGGGAAGCGCACGTCGTAGCAGATGCTCATTCCCAGCTGGGCGCCGCCGGACAGGGTCGAGACGACGACCTCGTCGCCGGCCTGCTCGCGCGCGGACTCGGCGTAGACGACGCCGTCGACCTCGACGTCGAACATGTGCAGCTTGCGGTAGACGGCGCGCGCCCGGCCCGCCGGATCGAAGTGGACACTGGTGTTCGAGGTCCGCTCCTGACCGGGCCGGCGCTCGACGATCGAACCGGCGACCAGGTCGACCTCCAGCTCGGAGGCGAGGTCCCGCGCCCAGCTGAGGGCGACGCCATCCAGTGGTTGCGCGGCGGCCTCCATCGCATCGGCGCGTCCGAGCACGTTCCACTTCTCTGGCAGCACGACCAGCTCGGCGCCGTGGGCGGCGGCGGCGCGCACGAGGCTGTCCGCCCGCTCGAGGTTGCGGTCCAGGTCCTCCGTCGAATTGAGCTGGATCGCGGCCGCGCGAACAATGTCGCCCATCTCACTCCTGGCCTCGCCGATTGACTGGTCAGTCAGGATAGGCGATCGGCCCGTCCGGCGCGCGAAGCCGCGGCGAGCGCGCCGGGAGGCTACCTCTCCTTCCAGACCGGGTCGCGCTTCTCGAAGAAGGCGCTGACGCCCTCGACGAGGTCGTCCGTCGAGAAAGCCAGCGCCAGCTGGGTCCGGAGGTACTCGAGCGCCTCGACGAACGCCATGTCCTGCTGGCGGAAGATCGCGTCCTTGCCGAGCCGGAGCATCAGCGGCGACTTGGCGGCGAGCTTCGACGCCCAGTCCGCCACCGCCGCGTCGAACTCTGCCGCGGGTACGACCCGGTTGACGAGCCCGATCCGCTCGGCCTCGTCCGCGGAGATCTGCTCGCCGAGCAGGAGCAGCTCGGTCGCCCGCTTGCGCGGCACGTTTCGGTACGCCAGCGCCATCACCATGAACGGGAACAGGCCGACGCCGATCTCCGGGGTTCCGAACCTCGCGGCGTCCTTCGCGATCACCAGGTCGCACGCGAGCGCCAGCCCCAGAGCGCCCGCCAGGACGTGCCCGGAGGCGGCGCAGATGCTCGGCTTGCCGAGCTCGCCGAGCAGCCGGAAGATCCGCGGGAACAGCTCGGCCCCGAGGTAGCGATCGATCACCGGCACCGGAGCGGCGAAACCCGCCAGGTCGCCCCCGCTGGAGAAGACCGTCTCGTGCGTCGAGGCCAGCACGACGACGCGGACCGCCGAGTCGTCGCGGGCCGCGACCAAGGCCGCCTCGAGCTCCTTCAGCAGCGGCTGCGACAGCGCGTTGCGCGTGCTCGGATGATCGAGGGCGATCGTCGCGACCCCGGAGCCGTCGACCTCGTATCTCAGCGTCTCGAACGCCGTCGGTGGCTCGGCCATGGCCCAAGGCTACGGCCAGTGGCCGACCGGTTGTTGCGTAGTGTTAGTCCGAGCAGGCCCGACCAGAGGAGCGGCATGGCAACTGCAAACGTGATCAAGCCCGACTTCGGTGCTCAGCGGCGGCACTTCATCTTCACCGACGAACACGACCAGCTGCGCGAGTCGATCCGGCGGTTCGCGGCCAAGGAGCTCCAGCCTCACGCCGAGGAATGGGAGGAGACGACGTTTCCCGACTGGGTCTTCCGGCGGATGGGCGAGCTCGGCTTCCTCGGGCTCGACAAGCCGGTCGAGTACGGCGGCCAGGGCGGCGACTACTACAGCTCGCTCGTCCTCGCCGAGGAACTGGTCCAGGCGCAGTCAGGCGGCCTCGGGATGGGGATCGCCGTCCACACCGACATGGCGATGCCACCGATCCTGGCATTCGGGACCGAGGAGCAGAAGCGCGACTGGCTGGTGCCGGCGATCGCGGGAGAGAAGATCCTCTGCCTCGGGATCAGCGAGCCCGACGCCGGCTCGGATGTGTCCGGGATCAGGACCCGCGCGGTGCTCGACGCCGGAACCGGCGAGTACGTGATCAACGGCTCCAAGACCTTCATCACGAATGGTCACCGGGCGGATCTGATCGTGCTCTTGACCAAGACCGACGCCGACGCCGGTCACGACGGCTTCACGCTGTTCCTGGTGCCGATGGATCTGCCGGGCGTGATTCGCGAGAAGAAGCTGGAGAAGCTGGGGATGCATGCCTCGGACACCGCCCTGCTGGCGTTCCAGGACGTCCGGGTGCCCGCCTCGGCGGTCCTTGGCGAAGTTGGCAAGGGCTTCTACCACATCATGTGGGAGCTGCAGGGAGAACGGCTGATCGGGGCCGCGAGCTCGGTCGCGGGCGCCCAGTTCGTGTTCGACCGGACCCTCCAGTACGCGAAGGACCGGCACGCGTTCGGCCGCCCGATCGGGCGCTTCCAGGCGATCCGCTTCAAGTTCGCCGAGATGGCGACCAAGATCGAGACGGCCCGGCAACTCGTGTACACGACCGCGTGGCGCTTCCAGAACGGCGAGTACCCCGTGCGGGAGATCTCGATGGCCAAGCTCCACGCCGCCAGGATCTCCGCCGAGGTCGCCGACGAGTGCATCCAGATCCACGGGGGCGCCGGCTACATGCGGGAATACGGGGTCGAGCGGGCCTGGCGCGACATGCGGGTGTACCGGATCGCGGCCGGCAGCGACGAGATCATGCTCGAAGTGATCGGCCGGTCGTACGGGTTGTAGCGTGGTGGAGTCGACCCGCGGCCACCTGCTGATCGCCGGGCCCTCGCTGGGCGACCCCAACTTCTGGCGCACCGTCGTGCTGATCGTGGAGCACAACGGCGATGGCGCCCTCGGCCTGGTCCTCAACCGCCCCTCGGAGGCGACGGTCGGCGAGGCGGTGCCGCAATTGACGAACCTCGCCGACCCCGACGACGAGGTGCTGATCGGCGGCCCCGTGCAGCCGTCCGCCGTGATCGTGCTGGCCGAGTTCGAGGATCCGGACGAGGCGGCGCTGATCTCGTTTGATTCGATCGGCGTGCTCTCCTCCGGGCCGCCGCTCGACGAGCTCGGCGCGGGCGTCGTTCGGGCGCGGGTGTTCGCCGGCCACGCGGGCTGGGGGCCGGGTCAGCTTGACGACGAGCTCGAGCGCGGCGACTGGATCCTGGAGCCGGCCACCGACGACGACGCCTTCTCGAGCGACCCGCGAGAGCTGTGGCCATCGGTGCTGTCGCGCAAGGGCGGCAGCTACGCGCTGATCGCCCGGATGCCGGCCGATCCGTCGACCAACTGAGGCCCTATTCGGATAGGGCCTCGGGTCCTATCCCGATAGGGGGTGCGACCGGGGCGACAGAGGACCGAGCGAGACGAGGACGCAGGGGGTGAAGGCGTGGCAGCGCCACGTCGAACCCCCGAGGACGACGTATCGCGA
>Ga0123356_10002618_pt1 | contig 19163 bp, 14 predicted proteins | sample TergutEmb28metaG_2_FD_92546 | JGI IMG/M metagenome (GOLD analysis project Ga0123356, IMG submission 92546) | Embiratermes neotenicus P3 segment gut microbial communities from Petit-Saut dam, French Guiana - Emb289 P3 | ecosystem: Host-associated > Arthropoda: Insects > Digestive system > Gut ...
CGGGTTCAGTACGGTGAAGCTCGGTTGCGAGCCGAGCGGGTCCGTGCCCACGGTGCGCCCGTAAGACAGCTCGGTGGAAAGCTTGATGCTCGAGGTAAGCTCGTAATGGCCGATGATCATGCCGTTGTAGCGCTCGACTCCCGAATACAATGAGCCGAGATCCTGAGAGGGTACAGTGGACTTTCGGTTCTCGGTTCACAAACAGCAGCTGTCGACACAGGGCTATACGATCGTTGCTGACGTCCTGTCCGCGAGTGAGGTCAATGAGCTGCGCGGGATCGTCGATGCTCTGTACAGCCTTCACGATCCCGAGATCGACTTCGAGGGATTGCGCATTGCCGAAGGGGGGCGTCCCGACGACCGTGCGCCCGAGCGCGAGACGTTCGGCCGCGAATGCAATTTCGCTACCTGCCTGCTCACTAAGCACTCTTCCATGTGGCCACTTATCAGCAGAGAGCCGGTGCTCTCCCTGGTCCAATCCATCATTGGGCCGAACTGTGTATTGAGCAGTCTGAATTCTCTGGAACCACTGCCCGGACACGGACACCAACCCCTGCACCGAGACGAGGGCCCCGTCGGACCTGAGGGGTATGTGACCGCCAACTCGATCTGGGTGCTCGATCCAATGGACGAGGCCAACGGCGCGACCCGCCTGATCCCCGGAACGCATGCGACCGCAGAGCTTTCCGATGACACTGATCCACGCTTGACGTATGCCAGCGCGCCTGCCGGAGGTGTCATCGTGACCAACGCGCATGTCCTTCACGGCGCGTCCATCAATCGCGATGGTCGACGTCGTCACGTTATCCACGCCTATTTCACCAGGAGAGGTCGGAAGTGCCAGACGGACTTCCGTTACTTCAGCTCCCCGGTTTCGTTGGCGCGTTTGCCGGCCTCATGCCGCGCGGTACTCGATCTTGACTGATGGGCCGGAGACTCAGCGGCCAAACAGGTGCCGCGTCGAGCCCCGGATGCCAACATCGACCTCGAGAGCGCCCCGGCAAGGGGGTCATCCTTCCTTCCTACGGCTGCCGAGGTGACGAATAGCCGACCCAGATCGGCACCACCGAAAGCACAGCTGGTGGTAACCGACGTCGGTCGGGTGCTCTCAATGGCGCGCTCATGCATGAGTCCCCCGGTCAGTATCGCACCGGCTCGGCCTTTCTGCTTGTCCCATGATATTGGAGTCCGTACTGATTTCAGGAGGAGTCGTCTGCTAATCTCCGCCCGCACGGGCCCATCGCGAGGCACACACATGACTCTCAGCACGGTGGACATCCTCGAGCGGCTCGTGGGCTATCCCACGGTGTCACGGGATTCGAACCTTCCCTTGATTCACTGGGTGCGCAACTTCCTGTCTGACCTGGCGATCGAGTCGCACTTGGTTCCCGATGCCACAGGCCAGAAGGCGAATCTAATCGCCAGTTTTGGACCCACCCGGGAGGGTGGCATCGTGTTGTCTGGCCACACGGACGTCGTGCCCGTTGATGGCCAGGCGTGGACGTGCGACCCCTTCGCGCTCACGGTCACGGACCGGCGGCTCTACGGGCGGGGAACTTCTGACATGAAGGGCTTCATCGCGGCTGTCTTGTCGCGGCTGGCTACTTGGAGCACGACCCCCCTGAGCCGACCTGTGCACCTCATGATTTCCTATGATGAGGAGGTCGGCTGTCTCGGGGCGCCGCTAATGATCGAAGCAGCCGAGTCGCGCCTCCTCAAGCCAGCAGCGGTCGTTGTCGGTGAGCCCACCCGCATGCGCCTCGCCAACCAGCACAAGGGTCTGTGTTGGGTGCGCACCCGGGTACGGGGCATAACGGCTCATTCGAGCCTGACCCACCAGGGTGTGAGCGCGGTGATGCTCGCCGCGGAGCTAATGGATGCGCTCAAGCAAATTTCGCGCGAGCTCGCCAGCCGTTCCCCGCGCGCCGGCTTTGACCCTCCCTACACGACGTTGAGCGTCAATCGCGTGGAGGGCGGGACCGCCATCAATATCCTGGCAGGCTCCTGCGAATTTTGCTGGGATATCCGCGCACTGCCCGGCGATTCGCCGCATTCAGTCATCAAGGAGCTTGCGGCCTTCGCGGCGCGCCGGCTGCAGGAGCTTCTCAACGATGGCAAGGAGTGCCACATAGAAACGATGCTCCTGGCCGAGGCACCTCCGCTACAAGCTGAAAAAGATGGTCTGGCGGAGCAGCTGGTCCGAACTGCAATGGAGTCGAAGCATGAGTCGGTGTGCGTTCCGTTCGGCAGCGAGGGCGGTCAGTTTCAGCGCGCCGGATGGTCCACGGTGGTTTGTGGCCCGGGGAGCATCGAACAGGCTCACAAGCCCGACGAATTCATCGAGCGTGCGCAACTCAACGAGTGTGATGAATTTCTCGACCGATTGATCCGACGCCAGTGCGCCTGAGGCACAGCATCGTTACAGCTCAGCACGTCGGCGATGGATATCCTTGCGATGCAAGACATCGGGAAGCAGCTCGGTTCCCAAACCCGGCCCTTCCATCGGCCCGACAAAGCCATCAACGACCTCCGGTACGATGGTCACGAGCTCCCGGTAGTACCCGGTGTAGAACGCCCGGACGCTCTCCTGGATCAGCGTATTGGGCTGGCTGAACGCCATGTGTACCGCCGCAGCAAAGCTGATTGGGCCGATGCAGTCGTGCGGAGCAAACGGCCGATGGTAGGTTGCCGCCATGCTCGCAATCTTGCGGCCCTCTGTGAGTCCGCCTGTCCAGGACAGGTCGACCATCGTGACGTGTAGGGCATCGCGGTCGAGATACTCCTTGTAGGCCCAGCGGCTCCCCAGTGTTTCGCTCGCGCACACCCACACGGTGGTCGATCGCGCATATTCGGCCAGGGCCTGCGGTGAATTCATGGTGATGGGATCTTCAAACCACAGCGGCTTGTAGGCCTCGAGCTCGTGAGCGATCTGACGAGCGGTCGGAAGATTCCACAGGCTGTGAAATTCGACCATGATGTCCATGCGATCGCCCACTCGTTTGCGGATCTTCTCGAACGGCTCGAGGCAGCTCTTGAGCTGCGCGCTGGTGATGTAGCGGCCACCGGTCTCACGCGCCGCAATGTCGAATGGCCATATCTTCATTGCGGTAATCCCACTCTCCAGCAGGCTCTCGGCGAGCGCGTCGGCGCGGTGCGTAAAGGCGTCGAGATCCTCATACGGTCCCTCGACGTGATTCGGTGTCCAGTTGGCAAGCGCCCGGAAGTCGCCCGAGCGGACGTACCTGTAACCGGCGCAGGTGTTGTATACGCGCAGACGATCGAAGCAGCGTCCACCGAGCAGCTGGTGCACAGGCTGCCCGCAGTACTTGCCGAACAGATCCCACAGCGCGATGTCGAGCGCGGAAGCCGCGCGATACTCGACGCCGGTTGAAGCCTGCGCAACCGGCAGCGCGGTCATCGACGCATTGAGAAGCTCAATGCGCAGCGGATCCACACCAAGCAGGCGAGGTGCCAGGGTCTCGTGGATATGCGCTTCTACGGCCTGCGCGCCATAAAAGGTCTCACCGATGCCTATGCAACCCTGATCGGTGAAAATCCGAACCCAGAGGAGGTTCGGAAACTCGTCTAGCCGGATAGTTTCGAGCGCGTTGATCTTCACCAGGGGTCACCGCCCGCTCACGGCTCACGTTATCGGCGCGAGCCTATTTCGTTCGGAAGTTGGAACGGGCGTTGCATTATTGTGAGGAGACTCGAAAACTGTCAATTGCGGTGGTTTACTGCTGTAGGACCGGCGAGCTAGCATTCGCCGTGGAACCGCCGTTCCGTATGGTGGAAAGTGACGGCGGGGAGATTGGATTTCATGAAGAGTGGCTCCGAGTCCGAGTCGCCCGTAGGGCAGCCACACGCCTCTGCGTGCGACTACATCATCGTTGGTGGTGGCTCCGCCGGCTGTCTCGCTGCATGGCGGCTGATTGCGGAGACCGACGCGCACGTCGTGCTCCTGGAGATCGGCGACGATTACCGTGGTCCTTTCCTAAAACTCAGTCCGGGATTCTCCAGGCTGGTGCCGAAGGGCATTCACTGCACCGTGCACCGCACGGCGCCGCAATTCCACCTCGACGGACGGATCCTGGAGATCGCCACGGGTCGTGTCCTCGGCGGCGGCAGCAGTGTCAACGCTCAGGTGTACATGCGCGGCTACCGCAGCGACTACGACCAATGGGGCGCGACTGCGAGCAGCGACCTGTGGTCGTGGGCCACGCTGCTGCCCCACTTCCGCAAGCTGGAGGGCAATCAGAGGCTCAGCGGAGAGTTTCACGGCAGCGAGGGACCCCTGCAGGTTGCAGATCCCGGATTCATCTGCGAATACAGCCACTTGTATGTCAAAGCAGCCCAGTCGCTCGGGCTGCCATTCACAGCAGATTTCAACGTCGGCGCACCCGCGGGTACGGGCTATCTTCAGTTTACTGCCCGTGGCGGGCGTCGCTGCAGCGCCGTTGACGCGTACCTGAACCGGGTGCGCTCCGATGCGCGGCTGCAAGTCGTGACCGGGGCGCAGGTCAACAGAATTCTTCTCGAGCACCAGCGAGCTGTGGGCGTGGAGTATCTGCACGGCGGACGGCTCCACTCGCTAAGGTGCGACGGCGAGGTACTGCTGGCGGCGGGTGCCCTCGGCTCGCCGAAACTGCTCATGCTGTCCGGGATCGGTCCCGCGGACGACCTGCGACAGCTCAAGATCTCGGTGCGGGTCGATCTCAGGGGCGTCGGCCAGAATCTTCACGATCATTGCGGCTCACCTCTGGTACTCAGGGGCAGCTCCCGGGGCTATGGTTATTTTCGCCAGGACCGTGGCTGGCGTTTGGCGTGGAATCTGCTCGAATACGGAATGTTTCGGCGCGGCCGCCTTACTTCGGTGGGCGGGGAGGCCACTTCATTTCACGAAGTGGGCGAATCGTCTGGCAAGGCGACGGTGCAGATCTACTGCGTACCAAGCCTCGGCTACGCGAACACCGGAGTCGATGCGGTGCCGTCGGTCGACGGCATCAAGCTGCATGTCACGTTGCTGCGACCGCGCTCGCGCGGCTCAATATCGCTGCGCTCGGCTGATCCGGCAGCTGCGCCGCTGGTGGACCCGAACTACTTAGGTGACCCCGTCGACCTGGAGTGGCTTCTGGGCGGGATGAAAGTTGCACGCGAGATCGCCGAGGCCACCCCGCTAAGGCAGGCCCTGTCGGTCGAGCTATTGCCGGGTGCCAAGGTCAGCAGCGATGAGGGGATCGCGGCATACCTGCGCAGGACGGTGCGCACCGACTGGCATCCGGTCGGGACCTGCCGCATGGGTCGCCCCGACGACCCGATGAGTGTCGTCAATCCCGTTCTGCAGGTGCTCGGCGTACAGAGTTTGCGGGTCATTGACGCGTCCGCGATGCCGAATATCGTGAGTGCGAACACCAATGCGCCGACGATGGCCCTTACAGATCGCGCTATCTCGCTGATGTTGTCGGAACCCACGCTGACACCCGGGTCGATTGGGACGGTGGCGGCCGCAGCCTAAACTGCACCCACGCGTCGTATTTCCCACAACATGGGACAGTAGTCCTTGCAGGCGGAATAGGCGTAAAATCCGCCGAGGCCTCAAACGATGCGCCCTCGGCCTTCGGCCAGCCAGGAAGAACGCATGAGTTCGCCGGACAACATACCCGAATCCGCAGGCCCGGGCTGGGCCCCCCAAGTTCCGCTCACCGTGCCCGCACTGCTGCTGTGGCCACCGCAGCCGCTTAGGATTCTCAAGTACCTCTTCGGATTACCTGGCTTGTACTTCCCCTGGATCGCCCTCTACGCACTCATTGGGCTTGGACTGTGGAGCCTGCTGCGGGCGACCGGGAGCGACTTGAGTCACGTGTCAACCGGATGGGTCGCACTGCTTCTTGGCTGCAACCTGGTGATCGCGGCAGTCTTCTACGGCTCGTGGCATCACCGCCTCTATTGGCGGCGCGCCCAAGGAACCAGGTTCAAATACAACTCGAGCTGGCCGAAGGAAAGAGACGGGCGATTTCTCTTCGGGCAACAGACACGCTCCAACGTTTTCTTCACGCTGGCATCCGGCGTATCGATCTGGACCGCCTACGAGGTCGTGACACTCTGGGCGCAAGCGTCGGGAATCGCCCCAATGGCCAGCTGGCAACGCTCGCCCGTGTACTGCACGGCACTGTTGCTAGTGCTTCCGTTCTTTCACGCCATCCACTTCTACGGAGGTCACCGCGCCCTGCATTGGGAACCGCTCTACCGGACGATTCATTATCTGCATCATCAGAACATCAACCCGGGCCCGTGGTCCGGACTCGCCATGCATCCCCTCGAGCACGTCGTGTACTTCTCCGGTGCGCTGCTTCTGTGGCTGATTCCCTCGACGCCGATCCACGTCCTCTATTTCGTGACACTCGTGGGGCTCGCACCTGTAGAAGGGCATTCGGGCTTCGGCAAAATGGTCTTTGGCAGGTATGCTCATGTAACCGACGGCTTCTATCACTATCTGCATCACAAGTTTTTCCGCGTCAACTTTGGCGACCCGCTGCTGATCCCGCTGGACAGGTTGTTTGGCACTTTCCACGACGGCACGCGCAAAGCGCCGGGGGTCCGAAACGTCGACAAGGCCGGCGCATGACGTACATGGGCGATTCAACGAGGGGCTAACGTGAGCGAGGCACAGCCGTCAGCAAGAAATGGCCTGGATCTTTCGGGGAAGCACGCACTAGTCACCGGAGGGGGTACGGGACTCGGGCGCTGCATGACGGAGGCGCTGGCGGAGGCCGGAGCGCGCGTGACAATCTGCGGACGGAGAGAAGAGCCCCTCAAGAAGGTGTGCGCCTCGCTGGTAGCCGCCGGCCGGAATGCGCGCTACGTCGTCGCCGATGTCACCAGCGACGCAGACCGCCGCCGACTGCGGGCCGAGGCCACTGCTGTCGACATCCTGGTCAACAACGCTGCGCTGGGTGAGCGCAAGAGGTGGCTGGACGTCACGATCGAGGAGTGGCGCGCGATCATGATCCTCAATCTCGAGGCGCCCTTTGCGCTCTCACAGCTGTTCGTGCCGCCGATGGTCGAGCGGAAGTGGGGACGGCTCATCAACATTTCCTCGATTTACGGGCTGATCGTGGGGGACCCGTCGCTGTACGGTGAGTGGGGCGTGGACCTCGCGTCCTACGTCGCCAGCAAACACGGTCTCATTGGCCTGACCCGGCACCTGGCGGTGACGCTTGGAGGCACGGGAGTCACCGTCAACGCGCTGTGCCCGGGGATGTTCCCCAACACTGAGCAGAACGCCGCCAACGCGACAAGCTTGATCGCGGGCCTTGAGGCACGTACACCGGTCAAGAGAGTCGGAAACGACGACGACCTGCGTGCCGCGGTCGTGTACCTGGCCTCACCGGGCTCTTCGTTCTATACGGGACAGTGCCTGACCGTCGATGGCGGTTGGACCATCTGGTAGCTGTCGCGTCCCCGATTTTCACGCTGGACGGTCGAACGCGGTTGCCGAAATCCGGTACCGGGTATGAAAGGGTATGGCCCGGTGAAATTCGATAACCGTACTGATACCGCTTCGGCTGGAGGAGCTTCCCGTGCCGCCCACGGAGCAAGATAGAATGGCGACACCTGTTGGTCACCGTCCACAATGAAATGTGAGCGGACCGAGCATACCGCCGAGGCGCTGCACGCTGGGAGATCCATACCGCCGGTAGCCCGACGAACTCTGCCGAAGAGGGCGTCTGCGTCCCAGCGAGCTGGGTGGTTTCAGTCACACGCGACGACTCGCTGCGTCTGAATCCCGAGACCGTCGATTCCCAGCCGCACCGTTTGACCAGCCTTGAGATAAGTCGGCGGCTTTTGGCCGAGGCCCACACCTGGCGGCGTACCCGTGGCGATGACGTCACCGGGCTGAAGAGACATGAACTGGCTCAGGTAGCTGACGAGGAAACCCGGCTTGAAGATCATCTGAGTCGTGGTGCTGTTCTGGTAGCGATGCCCGTCCACCTCGAGCCACAGCCGGAGCGACGAGTCATCTGCGATGCTGTCCGCCGTCACCAGCCAGGGCCCGAGCGGCGCGAATCCGTCGGCCGACTTGCCCTTCACCCACTGCCCACCACGCTCGAGCTGCCAGGCGCGCTCGGACACGTCGTTGATGATGCAGTAGCCGGCAATCGCGGCGCGTGCTTCCGCCTCATCGGCGTACAACACGTGTCGCCCGATGATGAGCGCGAGCTCTACTTCCCAGTCTACCTTTTGAGAGCCGCGCGGGAGGACCAGGTCGTCGTTGGGACCTGAGATCGCAGACGTAGCCTTGAAGAAGATGATGGGCTCCTGCGGGAGCGCTGCACTGGCCTCTTTCGCGTGGTCGGCGTAGTTGAGGCCGACGCAGATCAGCTTCCCGACCCCCGTGATGCAGGCACCGAGTCGCGATGTCCCGGGCACTACGGGCAGCGCTGCTATTTCGGGGATCCCGGCGAGCTTGCCAAGCGCCGCGCCATCGATATCGGCTATCACTGACGACAGGTCACGTATCTGACCCTGTTCATCCAGGACGCCCGGCTTCTCGGTGCCTCTCGCACCGAAGCGTACTAGCTTCATGCGCGCCTCCGCGAGTGCACGGCGTCGAGGGGATAGAGGGGACGCGTCACACGATGAAAGACCAGGCGACGCATGTTGGGACAGGTCGGTCCCGGCGTGTCTGCGTTCAGAATACGGCCGTAAGGGGCGAACGCCACGCGGAAATGCGAGGGTGATTTGACGAAGACCAGTGCCGCCTGCTCCAGTCGGAGCCCAAAGGCCGTATAGATCCCGGTATCCCATTCCATTGCCGGCAGCGAGCGGAGCACGAGGCGAATTGCACCGATCGACACGACCGCTGTAAGCCCCTGTTCCATCCGCATTCCCCGTGCGCCCGCGCCGAGCATCACAAAGCTGCCGTCGCTTATGGTGTGCACGCGACAGGTGACGGGCAGCGGCTTCCCGTCACGGGACACCTTGTGCCCGACATCGAGCGTCAGTGCTGCGCCCACGCCTGCCTTAGCGCACACAGTCGCCGCTTCGGCGTCACACAGCGTCAGGTAGCTCAAGCGGTCCGCACTTTCGGCGCCCGCTGCGAGCAGACCATTTAAGACGCTCACGTTATCCGCCGCGGACCCACCGCTCGGCGCATCCCCGGAGTCCGCAACAATGGTGGTGCCCTCGCTCTCGAGGCCCGTCTCGATAGCTTCCGAAAGACTCACGAGATCCGGGTCGAACTCCTGGCGGCGGTCCCAGACGAGGTCCGCGAGACTGTCGGCAGCACGCTGCGCTGCGGCGGTGTCGCCGTCAGTGCACACCAGCACGGCGAAGCCCAGATCCGGAATGTCGAGCCAAGGCTGTACCGGAAAGAATGAGGCGTGCAGGATCTGTCGGTCGGCCTCCATCTGCCGCGCCACCGCTACGATGCTTCGCAGCGGCTCATCGACCGTGCGTGCCTTCGTCGGGCTGACGATCATGGGGAGCTTGGTGAGCGCCATGCGCGGCCTGATCTTACGGCGGAGCGTTGCCAGCAAGGTCTCGGCAACCCGCTCTCCGGTCTCGTACATATCGATGTGCGGATACTCCCGGTAGCCGACGTAAAACACGTTCGGCTTGAGCATCCGCTTTGTAATGTGACCGTGCAAATCGAGCGACACGCCGATCGGAATACCAGGGGGCAGGGCACCGATGACACGCTCGACGATTTCCGCCTCCGCGTCCGGCTCGTCCTCGATGCACATGGCGCCATGCAAGGCGAGCAGTACCCCATCGAGCCTGCCTGCATTGGTGATCCCGGCTTCGAGTTCTCGCATGATACTTTCGAACGCTTCCCGCGTGACCGCGCCGCTGGCGAGCGCGCTGGCGGCGAGGAGCGGCACTGCCTGCACCCCCTCGCGCTTCAGCACCGTAAGGAATGCAGGCAGTTCGACTCGCGAGTCGCCGAAGCCGCTCAGCAGCTCCCTGCCGCGCCGCAGGAACACCGACTGAAAGGTCATGACGGTGGTCGGCATGGGCGAGAAGGTGTTCGTTTCCTGAAAGAACTGACCTACAGCGATACGCATGAGGTGGTACTCAGCTGGTTGGCAGGGTGATAGCCGGCGGCATCAGCCGCGCAAGGCCTGGAATCTCTGATCGAGCCACTGTCCGGGGACCAGGCGCGCGCGGCGGGCCATCTCCTCTTCGGCGAGGTCTTCGGGCGACAGGTCGGGCGTGAAGCCGTCCTGCGGAGCGAAGCCGAGTACCCGCTCCGTGTGACTCAGGTCCCAGGGCATGCCAGGGTTGTTCGAAACCAGATTCAGAATCGCGAACGACACGTTGGCGGCGGTGATCGCGGCACGCACGCCGGTGATGAAGTCCCGGTTGGACAGCCACATCTGCTGGCCCCAGAGTCCCAGGCCCATGCCGGCGTGCGGGATGTTCTCACCCGGCTGGATATTGCCAATACGGAAAGCGATGAACGAAATGCCAGTCTCGGACGAGAACGCACGCCCGGCCTCCTCGCAGAACAACTTGCTGACCGCGTAGGGATTGAGGGGGGCGGGCGGTAGCTCGGTGGTGATCTTCCTGTCGGCGAACCGGTAACCACCCATCACTTGGTTGGTGCTGGCGTAGACGATGCGGCGGACCCCGCGCCGCCGCGCGGCGCGCAGCACATTGCCGGTGGCCACGATGTTGCCGCGCTGCACCTGCGCCCAAGAGGCGGTAGGCTGGGATTCGCCAGCAAAGTGCAACAGGGTGTCAACGCCCTCGAAGTGCCGTGCCCACGAGTCATCGTAGCTGGCAAGGTCGGCCGTAATGCAGTCGGCGCTGCCACGTGCATCAAAGCAGCGCAGGGTGTAGTCCAGGCGCAGTGCGGCAACGAGCTTTCCCCCGAGATTGCCGCTTACGCCGGTGATGGCCAGAATCATCGGTTGAGATGTTGCAGGGCGCGACCTACGGCGTCGAGTGTCGTCTCGATGTCGCCTTCGGTATGCGCAGTCGACAGAAACCAGGTGCCACGCGACGTCGGTCGGACGCGATATTCGAGCAGAGCAAGCATGAAAGCGCTTAGGTGCCGAGTGTCGGCCCGCATGTAGCTCGTGTAGTCATGGATCGGGTGGCTCGCGAAGCAGGTGTGAAAGGCGGCTGGCAGTCCACTGATCTGCAGACCGACGCGGAGGCGCTTCGCCGTTTTAGCAATGCCATCCATGAGCACCTGACCGAGCGCATTCATCCGCCCATAGGCCGCGTGACCGGCAGCCGACAGCTCATGCAGGGTTGCCAGCGCAGCCGAGACGCTGGGCACGTTGGCATTGTGGGTGCCCGAGTGATTCACCCGGCCGGACGCAAACAACTCCATAATGTCCCGCCGCCCGGCCAGCGCCGATACCGGGAACCCGGCCCCCAAGGCCTTTGCGAAGACGGACAGATCCGGCTGCACGCCGAAGATCTCCTGGGCGCCTCCGAGCGCCACCCGGAAACCGGTAATGACCTCGTCGAATATCAGTACAACGCCGTGCGCCGTCGCCAAGCGGCGCAGATGCTGCAGATAGCCGTCCTTCGGAAGGATACCACCAGTGTTGAGCATCACCGGTTCCGTGAGGATGGCTGCGACCTTTCCTGCATTGGCGCTCACGTAGCGCTCGATGGCCTCAAAATCGTTCCACGGCAGCACCGCGACATCCTCGGAGGCGTGGGGTGATTGCCCCGCGGACTGCAGATGCCGCGCGCGGGGCAACGTTGCTCGCGGCGCAGCAGGGCCGCTGACATTCACCAGGATGTTGTCGAACCAGCCGTGATAGTGGCCTTCGAACTTGATGACTTCGCGCCGACCGGTGAAGGCGCGCGCCACGCGGATCGCCGCCTGCACCATTTCCGAGCCGCTCAGACCGAATCGCACCAGCTGCGCAGACCTAACGCAGCTGCACAGCTTGTCAGCGAGCTTCAGTTCGAGCTCGTGTTGGCCCGCAAACAGCTGGCCCATGCTTAGTGTGCGTGCTACCTCATCCAGCACAGGCGCCGGCGCGTGACCGAGAATGTTCGGCCCCATCCCGAGTGCATAGTCGAGGTAGACGTTGCCGTCCACGTCGATGAGTCGCGCCCCTTTTCCACTGGCGAAGCAGATAGGAGATGCGCTCAGGCGCACATTGCTGTTTACGCCACCGGGTATGCGAGTTCTTGCCAGCTCATGGTAGTGCTGCGACCGGGATGTGTCCAAACCACCCACGTGCTCGTTCCGCGTCGACACGGTAACCCCCTAACGGCGAAGTCTGACGAAGCCTTGAGTTCGGCGAGCGCTCCGTCCCATGGTGAGCGACAAGTATCTCATACTTCGGAACGCCAACCGAGCAAAGCTCGGAACGCGCGCCTTGCCGCGAGGGCCGCGGTCGAAGTGCCAAGCCGTGCGGGTGCAGCCCAGTTCCTCGAGTCCGCAGCCTCAAAAAGTGCGGGACGTCTGTCCGGAGATACTGCGTGCCGCACGACTCGCTGCAGCGATCGGTTTGGCGCTCCCGAGTTGCGTCTCCCGCCGTCTGTAGTACTATATCGTGCGACAGCTGTCCCATGTCGTGGAACTACAACAAGCCCGCGCGCAGCTGGGGGAGAAACATGAAGAGCACAGATCGACGCGTCCCAGGTCTGCTTTGTCTCGCATTGTGGGCCGCGCTCATGAGCCAGAAAGTACAGTCCCAGACCACCTCGGAATCGGCAAGCACGGCATCATCGACTACCACGGGATTGGAACAGGTGGTCGTTACTGCGCAGCGTCGCGAGGAAAACATCTACAGCGTGCCGATCAGCATCGCGGCGTATACTCAGGCAGACCTCGATTTGCGCAATGCCACGAGCATTGGCGACGTTGCGGCCCAGACGCCCGGCGTGGAGTTCCGGGCGGTCGGGTACGAGAACTGGATGACTATCCGAGGCATTGCACAAAATGCGGGCGGCGGCGTCGCTGGGCTGGGTCCCAATACCACCGCGATCTACATCGACGACGCCCCCGTTCAGGCGCGTTACGCCAACGCCGCGGTGCCGACGGGCAATCCGCTGGTGTTCGATGTTGATCGGATCGAGGTGTTGCGAGGACCACAGGGGACGCTGTTTGGCGCCAGCGCAGAGGGTGGCGCAATACGCATGATCACGCGTCAGCCGTCATTAACAGACTACTCGGGTTACGCGCGTGCAGAAGTGTCGGATATCGACCAGGGCGGCATCAATTCCGAGGTCGGCGTTGCATACGGCGGGCCGATAATACAAGACCAGTTGGGATTTCGTGTCAGCCTTTGGTCTCGTAGTGACGGCGGCTTTGTCGACAATGAAAGTGCCATATACGGCGGCCTCAACCAGCGCAACGTAAACAAGGGCGATTCATACGTCGCGCAGGCGGCAATGCTTTGGAGTCCGTCGAGTGTCTTTTCTGGCGAGTTGCGCTTCTACTACGAGAGGAAAGACCAGAACAGTGCGGACTTCTTTAATCCATTGGCCGGGGATCCCTCCAATGGTAACTTCGTCTCTACGCGCGGTCTGCTGCAGCCGATCAGAGACGACATCGCCACGCCATCACTTAAGCTGAACTTTGACTTCGGCTGGAGCAAGCTGACGAGTCTGACGAGCTATCTGAATCGATACAATCAGCAGGGCTACGACTACACGACCGTGTTGCCTCCGGCATTTGGCTTTCCTGTGCCAACCTCAATGAATTACGCACAGCCGACAGTCGTGGGAACGAAACAGAACAACTTTACCCAGGAATTTCACCTCCAGTCACCTGACCGTGGCGAAAGCTTTCGCTGGCTGTTGGGATTGTACTACTCGCGTCTGAACCAGCACGACTACGAGACGGTCCAGGCATTGGGTTTGCCTAACGAGGTTTTGCAGAACACCGGTAAGACGATGGAAGAGTTTTTTGGTGAAAATCTTGTGAACGGCTTTGCCTATATCTCTGATCAGCTGATGGAGGACCAGGAAAAAGCCGTCTTTGGACACTTCGAATACGACATTGGCAGCCATTTCACGGTAATCGGTGCCGTCCGCTACGAGAATCAGGACTCGACGTATCGGACCGTCTCGAACGGGCCGCTGGTCGGAGGCTTTAGCGACATAACCGCTACAGCCACGGGTCATGTCACGGCACCCAAATTCGGTGTGAACTGGAAGATAGACGATGCGAACCTGCTGTACGCCTCCGCCGCGAAAGGCTATCGCCCGGGTGGCGTCAACATTCCTGTGCACCTGACGACGCCGGACTGCGAGTCGGAGTTGTCCGCGCTGGGAAACACGGACACTTACAAACCGGACTACGTCTGGAGCTACGAGCTGGGCTTCAAGAGCCTGTCGTATGACCGAAGGCTCGCGATTGATGGCAGCGTTTATCATATCACGTGGAATAACATCATCAGCGCGATTCATCTACCGGCATGTGCGACGCACGTCGCGTACAATCTGGGTGACTCCAGGAGTGACGGATTCGACCTGTCGGTGAAGGCGCTGCTCAGCGCGCACTGGAGTGCGGGCTTGTACGTGGGGTACACGGACGCACGTTACACGAGCCTCACCGAGATATTCGGTGGAATTCTGGCGCGACCCGGCCAGGCGATTTCGGACATCTCTCCGTGGAATGTGACCGCGGAACTACAGTACGAGGCGCCGGTACGGGACGGCCTGGATTGGTATATGTTCATTCAGGACCGATATAACAGTCGCAACAATCGCCTTACGCCGGCTCAGGATCCAAGCAATGAGAGCTTCGATCCCAGCGTGACCACAGATCCCGCAGTCAATCTGCTCTTTGCCCGCGTTGGGTTGCGGTTCGCAAAGGGAACCGACATCGCGCTGTTCGGCGACAACCTCCTCAACACTCATCCGTTGTTGAACGTGTACCTGGGACTTATCGACATTACCTCGGGCGCATTCACGGTCCGACCGCGAACGGTCGGAGTGGCTCTTATCCATCACTGGTGAACGCGACTGCCGAGTCAGTCCAATAGCGCGACTCATGGTCCTCTCGCCAGGCGCGGGTGCGAGGTCCGCAGTGCGCGCCGCTGGGAGCGGCATGCATTCACGGCTACTCCGGAGCCGCCCAGGGCATGAATCTGAGTCCGTTGCCAGATGACGACTCTCGGGTCACGCCGCGCGCCGAGCGCGGAACGCCAGCGCGCGGGCGCGCATACAACCTGCGGTACGTGGCCAGCGTCGCGTTCGTGGCGTCCGCCGGAGGGTTTCTCTTCGGCTATGACCTCGTAATCATCGCGGGCGCGCTGCCTTTCTTGACGCACGAGTTCGCTCTCTCGCCGGCTCTGGCGGGCTGGGCTGCCAGCAGCGCCATACTCGGGGCGATTCTCGGGCCATTGATCGGACTGTGGTTTGCGGACGCAATTGGCCGCCGGCGCACGATGATGCTCTCCGCCGCGGCGTTTCTCGTTTCGACGATCGGCTGCACCGTTGCGCCAACGATCGGTCAGTTCGTGCTCTGGCGCGTGGTTGGTGGCATGGGCGTCGGACTCGCAATGATCTCGTGCCCGATCTACATAGCGGAACTATCACCAGCGCCGCTGCGTGGACCGCTGGTGAACGTGAACCAACTGGTCGGCGTCATCGGCATCAACCTCGCTGTGCTGGTGAGCTATCTTGTAGCGGAATACGACGGCGGCTGGCGTCCAATGTTCGCCTCTCAGGGCGTTCCGGTGGCTTTCCTGATCCTCGGGTTGCTGATAGTGCCGGAGAGCCCGCGATGGCTGGTTGCCAAGGGCCACACCGAGCGCGCCCTCGCGGTGCTGAAACGCATCAACGGCAACAGCCGGGCCCGGGAGGAGCTGGAAGAGATCATCCGGGACGTCAATTCGAGTGCTTCCGGGGTTGGCGAGGTGCTGCGGCCGTACTGCAGGAAGCCACTGCAGCTCAGCATCATTCTGATGGTTTTCTCCCAGGTGAACGGCGTCAACATGATGCTGCTCTACGCACCCACTATTCTGAACGATGCCGGCATCTCGTTTGGCTCCCACTCGGTGTTGTCCGCTTTGCCAATCTATGTAGTGATCTTCATCGCCACACTCATATCCTTCCCGCTGATCCACCGCTACAGCCGTCGCGGCATCCTCATCGCCAGCACCCTCGGCATGGCTTGTGGGCATTTGCTGATGGCGGCGCTGCTTGCCCTGCACGCGCCGGCGCTGTCGGTGCTCGTGCCCATGATGGTCGGTGCCGGCACTTTCACATTCGGGCTGGCCCCGCTCAGCTGGATCATCGTTTCGGAGATCTTCCCGAACCGAGTCCGCAGTTACGCGCTTGCAATCGTGTGTGTATTTCTGTTCGGCTCGTCCTTCCTGACAGCACAGCTCTTCCCTATCGCGATGGACTGGCTGCGCCAGAAGACCGGAACGCCGGCTGGGATGTACTTGGTCTTCGCGATGATCTGCACGTCTTGCGCACTATTCGTGTGGCGCATGATGCCGGAAACGAAAGCGCTCACTCTCGACGAGATGGGAGCGTTCTGGAGACGGAAGGTCGCAGTCCGTCACTAAGCCCTTTGGTTAACGGGCTGGCGAAGCGCTCGGGTTGATCAAGTGTAGGGCTTGACCGGCTGCACCGCACGGCCCGAGAGCTCGGCGATGGCTTGGCGAAGCTCGCGTGCGACTTCGATCGTCTTCGACATGGGGAAACGCGATGTGATGCCGCTTACGCTGATGGCGTACTGTGCCCAAGGGGAGGGCATCGCCAGGCCTACGCAGCGTCCTTCAACGTCATTTTCTTGATCATCGATCGCGAAGCCATGCCGCCGTATCAGCTCCAGATGCCTCATGAACTCGGGTACGCGGATGATGGTGTTGGCAGTCCGTCGGGGAAGGCCCGTCCGTTGCAGCAGCGAACGCAACTCGCCTTCGGGCAGTCCCGCCGCGACTGCTTTGCCTAGGGCGGTAGAATGAATCATGTCACGGTCACCGACCCGGGCAGCCAGGCGCACCGCTCTGGGACTCTCGATGATGTCCAAGTAAACGATGTTATCGCCGGACAAGGTGCCAAGATTGACTGTTTCGTCGAAGCGGTCGCGAAGGCGCTCGAGATACGGCCGCGCTCTCAGCACGACAAGCTGGGCTTCGTTGCTCGCGAGCGTGACAAAGCTGGCGCCGAGGCGATACGTGCCCGCCCGCACGTCGCGCTCGAGGAATTTCTCCTGCACCAGTACCTCGAGATACCGGTGCACGGAGCTCTTCGGCATTCGCGTTGCTGCCACCAGCTGCTGCAGCGACGCGCCCGAGCTCGAGGCTCCGGCTACCTCTCGCAGGACCATGCAGGTTCTGCGGATCGCCCGAGTGCCCGCAATCGATTGTGGGTTGTCGCTAGTCAACTGGCGATTGCGCGACTTTTTCACGACGGGTTGCTGCGCACGGTGGAGGTTGTTGTTCGTTCGACGACTGTACCGTAACTCGCAGCATTGCGGTAGCCGCGTCGGCGGGCACTTGCGACGACTTAGCTCGGCATTCGGTGAATATTTTCGCCACCATTTGGGGTCACGCCGCGGGTTTCAGCCTTGACCCGTGGCGCCCGGTCAGCTCCGAGAGAAGCATGTCGAAATCGTTCCCACAGAGAGATGTCAGCAAGAGCGACCACTCTGATCGCCTCGTGCAGCTGCGCTCACGCAGTTGGTTTGATGACCCAACGCACGCGGATATGAGCGCGTTGTACGTGGAGCGATACAAGAACTTCGGTCTTTCGGTTGCGGAGCTGCAGCGAGTCGCCCGATCATCGCTATCGCGCAGACCGGCAGCGACCTGGCTCCCTGCAACCGGCACCATCTGACACTTGCGCCGCGTGTCAAAGACGGGATTCGGGAAGTCGGCGGCATTCCGCTCGAGTTTCCGGTTCATCCGATCCAGGAGACAGGGAAGCGACCCGCGCCGGGACTGGACCGCAAGCTGGCCTACCTCGGACTGGTCGAACTGCTGTTCAGCTATCCACTGGACGGGGTGGTCCTTACGGTTGGATGTGACAAGATCGTGCCCGCCTACCTGATGGTTGCCGCTACGGTCGATATCCCCGCAATTGCCTTGTCCGTCGGACCGATGCTCAACGGGTGGTACGAGGGTAAGCGCGTCGGGTCGGGCACGATCATATGGAAGGCCGCGCGAGCTGCTCGCCACCGGTCAGATCGACCGGGCTGGTTTCACGCGCATCGTAACGGCAGCGACACCGTCGACGGGCTACTGCAACACTATGGGCACGGCAACGACGATGAATTCGCTTACTGAGGTACTCGCCATGTCGCTGCCCGGCTCCGCGGCCATCCCCGCGCCGCACCGCGACAGGCAGGAATGCGCTTATCTGACCGGCAAGCAGATCGTCGAGATGGTGTCCACAGACCGCAAGCCGTCGGACATCCTTACGCGCGCGGCGTTTCGCAACGCTATTCGCGTCAATTCCGTGATCGGCGGCTCGACGAACGCCCGATACATCTCATTGCTCTCGCCCGCCACATCGGCGTCGAGCTCTCGATAGACGACTGGCAGACGTACGGGTACGAAGTCCCGCTGCTCGTCAATCTGCAGCCTGCCGGAGAATACCTTGGCGACGACTTCTTCCGTGCGGGCGGTGTGCCGGCCGTCGTGGGTGAGCTGTTGCGGCAAGGGCTCATTCTCGAGGACGCGCTCACGGCGAACGGCCGCTCGATTGGCGACAATAACCGCGCAGTGCGCAGCAGCGACGAACGTGTCATCGGCGTCTGGGAGCAGCCTCTCAAGGCAGCCGCCGGCTTCCGGGTGCTGCGCGGCAATCTCCTCGATTCGGCGATTCTGAAGACGAGCGTCATCTCGGACGCGTTCCGCACGCGCTACCGGTCCAATCCGGCGGACCCCGACGCATTCGAGGGCTGGGCGGTAGTGTTTGATGCCGTACTATTCGCGGGTGTCACCTCACCTCCATGAAATCGTCAACGAGGCAGTACAGACTCGGGAAGAACCCCGCAGGCTCAGTCACTCGAAAGCAGCCGTTCTGCTTCGGTAAACAGGGAGGGGTCCACGTGTATCCCCGAAGCGGCTGCGTTCTCGTTCAGTTGCTCGGGACGCGACGCGCCGACAATCGCCGAGGCGACGTCCGGCTGTCTCAGGACCCAGGCGAGTGCGAATTGGGCTAGAGTAAGGTTCGCATCGGCCGCCAACTGTCCGACCTCTTGCACCGCCTTGAGAGTC